>VMHT01004451.1_pt1 | contig 18506 bp, 25 predicted proteins | sample 4693611 | NCBI WGS metagenome assembly VMHT01 (sample SAMN12280063, study PRJNA550983) | marine metagenome | isolation source: seawater sampled from same location over 5 years 0.02-0.2 micron viral filtrate | place: USA: collected off the coast of southern California halfway between the port... ...
TATAAATATCTGAATTTCCATCTTTTGCAAAACTCATAATTATTTTTTTTCCATTAGGAGAAAATCTTGGTGCAAATGTCATTCCAGGAAAATCTCCTACTACTTCTTGCATTCCAGTTTCAATGTCTAAAAGATAAACTCTAGGTAAATTTCTAAAATAAGATAAGTAAGTAACCATTTGACTTGTTGGATTAAATCGAGGAGTCAAAACAAGTTCATTGCCTAAAGTTAAAAATTTGTTATTTGCACCATCTTGATCCATTATAGCTAATTTTTTTATTCTTCTAGTTTTTGGACCTTCCTCAGCAACATAAATAATTCTTGTATCAAAATATCCCTTCTCACCTGTTAATCTTTCATAAACTTTATCAGTAATAATATGACCAACTCTTCTCCAATTATTTGGCACAGTAGTAAAAGCGAGAGCCATCATTTCTTTCCCAGCAAGAATATCCCACAATCTAAATTCTACTCTCAATTTATCATTATCAAAATCTACTTTACCAGTGATAAGAGCTTGAGCCTTTATAAGACTCCAGTCCTCAAATCTCGGTTTTAAATTAGCAATATCTGGTGCTTGAAGAAAAGCATCTTTATTAAGAGGATTAAATAATCCTGATGTTTTTAAATTTTTTTCAACAACATTTGAAATTTCAACACCTATATTTTCTTTTTTAAGAATTTTTTTAAATTTTTTTTTTGAATTTTCGTCTATAGATAATGGAGAAACAGCTATTGGTAGTGGATTTAAATTTCCACGGGTAATATCTACTTCGATTAAAGCTAAAGCTTTATAGGGAGTAATTATTAATAAAAATAAAAAAAATATTCTAATCATTATTCTAAACATATTATCCTTCTAACATCTCTCTTGCATCAAAATTCAACTGCAATTCTTTCCACCTTTCATAACCAGTAGTCGGAACCCTTAAAGGTTGACAAAGTTTTACAGCTCTTAAGGCACTTTCAGCCAAAACTTTATAAAATCCTTGACCTGGTTTATTCATTCTTGCATGATCTAAAATCTCTGATTGTAACACAGTACCATCTGGATTTAAAAAAAGTTTAATTCTGACTAGTAAATTTTCATTATATGGTAGTCCTAAAGGTATACTCCAGCATCCGAATATTTGAGCTTTCAATGCATCCTCTTCACTTAAGGATAATCCTGTATTTTCTAAATTTTTTTGCTGATCTTGAGTTACCTTATTATTCTTATTTGTGGTTTCTGCATTTTCAACTTTTGATTTATCAATTAAAGCAGCAATATTATTTGGGTCAAAAAGTTCATCTTTTTCAAACTCAGAAACTTGTTTTACTTCATTATCAATTTTTTCAGGATTTTGTTTGTCCTCTTGAACCTTTTTAATTTTTTCCACCTCATCTTCAGGCATTGGTACAGCATCGGGTTTAATTTTTTTGACTTTTTTTGGAGGTGCTTGCTCAGAAACTAGTTTCTTCTCTTTTTCTTTTATTTTTTCGATTATTTTTTTTGCTTTTGGGGCAAATGGTATATTTGTTTTATCTGTGATCTGTATCAACTCCACTGATACTATTGGAGGAAGATCAATAGGTTTTTTTGCCAAAAAAGGTAGACTCATTGCAGTAATTATTATCAATATCAAATGAAATACAGAAGAGATGAGTATACTTCTATTCAATTTTATTTACCTTTCTTTATAAGGTTCTGATATGAGAGCTACTTTTGTAAAGCCTAACCCCGATAATAAACCCATAATTTCAAGTACTCTTCCATAATTTATAGTTTTATCTCCTCTAACATAAATTCTAGTATCTGTTCTATTTTTTGAAACAGCTAAAACTTTAGCTATAATTTTTTCATATTCGACTTTAGATTCTTGTATAAAGATTTCTCCTTTTGAATTAATAGTTAATGTAAGTGGCTCAGCTTCTTCTGGAAGAGAGTCTGCTGAACTTTCTGGAAGATCAACTTGTACACCAACTGTCAATAATGGAGCAGTGACCATGAATATAATTAGAAGTACCAACATTACATCTACAAATGGAGTAACATTAATCTCGCTCATTGGTTCCTTTGATGAACGGTTTAATTTAAAAGCCATTTTAAATTATAGTTAAAAATCGTTTAGAAAAATTTTCTAATTTTTTATAATATAAATTTGAGTCATGGTTAAACTTATTATATGCAATAACAGCCGGGATAGCCGCAAGTAATCCCAAAGCAGTAGCAAATAATGCTTCTGCTATACCAGGCGCAACTATTGCTAGACTTGTATTTCTTGAAATAGCAATAGATTGAAATGAATTCATAATTCCCCAAACTGTTCCAAATAAGCCAATAAAAGGAGCTGTAGCACCAACAGTTGCTAAAAAAGTATAACCTTTAGTAATTTTAGAAATTTGTTTTTCAATTCCAGTTTCTAGCATAGTGGTCATTCTCTCATGTAAATCAGCTTTTGATTTTCTTTTTAATAAATTTTGCATAGCATCTTTAAACACTAGTGCCATTGGATCTTCAGTATTAGAGGGTAGATTATTATAAAATGATTCTGCAGATTTAGAATTCCAAAACTTTGTTTCGAACTCTTCTGTAGATTGATTTATTTTTTTAAATAATCTAAATTTCTCAATAATAACAGCCCATGAGTAAATTGAACAAGCTATCAACAAGACAATTACCGATTTGACTATAATGTCTGCTCGAATAAACAAACTTAAAAGAGAGAAATCAGCACTTGAGGCTAGTCCCACTGCTTGAGATGAAATATCTGCTTCCATAATGCCTTCTCACACTTAATTGTGTCATGATTTTGTCTTTAATATACCTGATTATTCCTCAAATTTATAAGTTTCGTAATAAAAACTCGCAATTAATATTGCATCAGCTTTATTTGAGTCCTTTTTTTTTGAGAGATGAGGTGAAAAATAAGGAAACATCTCTATTGCTTTGGTTCTACTTGCATCTTTTTGAGAATTTATTAGAGCAAAATACTTTTTCCATTTAGCAGGTCTTACAAAATACATCGGTAATTGCATGGCAGAACATATTCCCTTTAGAATTCCAAAAGATTGTCCAAAATTAAACATACTTGTTACACCTTGTCCGGGCATGGCAGATACGTTTTCAATAACTACTCTAACTTCTTTTTTTTCACTTTTAAGGACTATTTTTGAAATTTCATTAAACACCTGGGCACCATTTACCTGTCTCTTATTTTTTTTGCCTTCTGCCATTGTAGGCATTTCGACAACATCAATGATTTTACCATCTTCAAAAAAACAAATTGAACCAGAAATACCAGGGTCTATTCCAATAATTAACATATTCTATTTTATAAATTTAGCATTTGAATAAATACTTTGTACATCATCATCCTCCTCAAGTGTTTCAAAAAAGTTGATTAAATCATCAGTTTCTTCTTTTGAAATTTCAACACTATTAAGTGGTATCCATTCAATTTCAGTTGATATAAAGTTACTAATTTCCTTCTCAAGTTCTTTTTTTACGTTATAAATTTCATTTAAAGAACATTGAATTTCATGAAAATCACCTAACGTATTACATTCGTCTGCTCCAGCCTCTATAGCTAATTCAAATATACGTTCATCTGAAATTTCTTTTTTATCAATTTTAATAATTCCTAATTGATTGAAATTATGTGAAGCTGATCCTTGCGTTCCAAGACTACCTCCTGCCTTTTGAAAAATAGTTCTTATATTTGATGCAGTCCTATTTTTATTATCTGTCAGTGTCTCTACAATAACTGCTACTTTCTCGGGTCCAAATCCCTCATATCTTAAATTTTCAAAATTTGCCTCTGAAGTAATAGAGGATTTATCAATAGCTCTTTCAATGTTATCCTTAGGCATATTTGCTGATCTGGCAGCTTGAATTGCAGATCTTAATCTAGAATTCATTGCTGGGTCTTTGTCACCTAACTTTGCTGCAACAGTAATTTCCTTAGATAATTTTGAGAAAATTTTTGATCTTATTTTATCAGCTTTACCTTTTTTATGTTTTATACCTGCCCAGTGCGAATGTCCTGCCATATGCTAATTAATTTTTATCCAATTGTCCGCCAAAAATATAAGTTTTAACATTGTTTGCTAGTCCAGTTTCTATATTACAATCAACAATAACACCACTCAAGGTAGCCTCTCCCTTAGCTGGAAAATGTTTTACTGAGTCTTTTTTCATAAACCTATTAATTGAATTCTTTTTATCCATTCCAATCACAGAATCGTAATCTCCACACATACCAGCATCTGTTTGGTAAGCGGTTCCATTTTTTAAAAGTCTAGCATCATTTGTTGGAATATGTGTATGCGTGCCAACTACAAGTGTAGCCTTTCCATCAAAATAATGTCCTATAGCATTTTTTTCACTTGTAATTTCACCATGAAAATCAACTATAAGAATATCATAGTCTTTTTTTAGTTTATATTTGTCTAAAAAATTTTTAGCGACTTCAAATACATCATTACTTTTTTTCATAAAAACGTTTCCCATTAAATTTAGAACACCTATCTTTATATTTTTTGGATTATCATAAATTTCAAAACCTTTACCTGGAGCTGGTTCAAATAAATTCTTAGGTCGAAGTAATCGATTTTCTTTATCTATAAAATTCATTATATCCTTTTGATCCCAAACATGATTTCCAGTAGTAATTACATTTACTCCACAATTAAAAAGGTCCTCACAAATTTCTTTTGTTAAACCAACTCCAGATTGGTCTGCATTTTCTCCATTAACAATTACAAAATCGATTTTATGTATCTTAATTTGATTTAGGAGATTGCTCATTATCATTGAACAACCTGAAATTCCCACTACATCTCCAAGAAATAATATTCTCATTACAACTAAACCTTTTCAGTTACTACAAAATCTAATTTCATATCATTTTTATTAATTGGTACTTTTTTTACTTTTTGAAAAGAATAAGCTAAACCAATTGTTATAATATTTTTTTTTTCTTTAATCCTTTTTATGTATCTGTCGTAAAATCCCCCACCATATCCAACTCTATTTAAATGTTTATCATATGCTATAAGTGGTACTAATAAAATATTTGGATATTTCTTTTTAAATGATGTTGGTTCTGGAATTCCATATTTATTTACAGTTAAAGGATCATCTTTAGACCAATGGAAAAAATCCATTTGTGAATTTTTTCTAATTTTAGGTAATAAAATTTTATATTTTTTTTTTTTCAAAGTTGTTTAAAATTTTTAATACATTTATTTCGTAATTATACGGATAATATCCACCTATAAGTTTTCCCCTCATTTTCTCTTTTTTTACAATTTTTAAAATTTTTTTAAAATCTATATTAAGATATTTGTAATTTTTTTTTTTTCTTATTTTAGATATTTTTTTTCTAATTTGAGATTTATTCACTGAGTTCTATTTAGATAAATTTTCTATGTTGGCCTTTTCAACAAAACTTGAAATTTCTTCTGCAGCTTCATCAATTAATTTTTCATAGTTTTTTTGATTTTTTTCAATTTCATTTTTTAAATGATATTGACTTTGATTTAATTCATTAATTTCTTTTTCTTTCTCTTCTCTATATTCATAAATTAAGGATTTCAATTCTCTAAATTTGTTTGAAAGACTTTTAAGTTCTTCCTTTTTTAATTCAACTTTTTTTTTTGTTTCATAATATTCATCCATTACTTTTACAGCTGTAATTAGTAAAAGTTTATTTTCTCCTAAATTCCCTAAATCATTTTTTAGAATATTGAATTTTTGATTTATTTGAATTAACAATTCCTCTAAATGTTCCTCTTGCCCATCATCACAGGACAACAAAAATTCTTTACCATTAAATTTAATTGTTACGTTTGCCATTTGTCAATCTCATCTAATAAAGTATCTGTTTCTTGATTTAATTCATCAATTTTTTCTGAAAACTCTAAATGTTTTTTTTGCTCAATTTTTTCTTGTGTTTGAAATTGATCTAATTTTTTACTTAAAATTTCGTAATCATCTACTAAAGTTTTATATTTTTCCTCTAACTCTTGTTTTTCAATTTCTAATTGATTTTTCTGTAAATTTAAATTTTCAACGTTTTTAATATCTTGGTTTTCAAAATTTAAATTTTTTAATTTTGTTAACGCCAAATTAAGTTTTTTTTCTTTTTCGATCAGAGAATTCATATATATATATTTATATTATTAAATAGATTCTTCTTAGTCTAGACAGGATAATTTTTTGAGCAAACAATATAAAGAATTGGCTAATTGTATTAGATTTTTATCTATTGATGCTGTGCAAAAAGCTAATTCGGGTCATCCAGGAATGCCTATGGGTATGGCAGATGTGGCTACAGTTCTTTTTAGAGATTTTTTAAATTTTAACCCTAAAAACCCAAATTGGATAAATAGAGATAGATTTGTTTTATCTGCGGGTCATGGTTCAATGTTGCTCTACTCTCTCCTCTACTTGACGGGATATAAAAGTGTTTCATTAAATGATATTAAAAATTTTAGACAACTTGATTCAATTTGCGCAGGTCATCCTGAGTACCATCCTAACACTGGAATTGAAACTACAACAGGTCCTTTGGGACAAGGAATATCTAATGCGGTTGGTTTTGCAATTTCAGAAGAAATTTTAAAAAAACAAGTTGGAAAAAAGATAATTGATCATAAAACCTATGTCTTGGCTGGTGATGGATGTTTAATGGAAGGGATTAGTCATGAAGCTTTAAGTCTTGCAGGACACCTAAAGTTAAAAAATCTTATTTTACTTTTTGACAATAATTCAATTTCAATTGATGGCCCAACTAACTTAGCAGTTTCAGATGATCATGAAAAAAGATTTAAAAGTTATGGGTGGGACTATCAAAAAATAAACGGTCACAACTTTAAAGAAATATCAAAGGCTCTTAAAAAAGCGCAAAAATCAAAAAAACCTGTAGCGATTTCATGTAAAACAACAATAGGTTATGGTTCTCCAAACAAAGGTGGTAAAGCTTCATCGCATGGAAGTCCATTAGGAGATGAAGAAATAAAGTTAGTTAGAAAAAAACTAAATTGGAATTACAGTGCTTTTGAAATTCCAAAAAAATTAAATGAAGAATGGAAATCAATTGGTGGTAAAGCATCGAAAAAAGCCGAGAAACATGAAAAAATTTATATTAATAAAATTAAAAAATTAGGTTGGCTTGGATGGTCTTTATCTAATAAATTCAAAAAAGATTTTCCCCCAGGATACAATCTTTCTAAAAGTGCTGTTATTAGGTCAATTGAAAAAGCAAAATCAGATTATTTTAAAACTTTAGAGCCTTTGGCAACAAGAAAATGCTCTGAAAAATTTTTAGAAATTGTTTCAAAACTTCCAAACTTAATTGGTGGATCAGCAGACTTAGCTGGTTCAAATAATACAAAAACTAAAAATCATAAAATAATAAAACCAAATGATTTTTCGGGAAATTATATTCATTACGGAGTTCGAGAGCACGCAATGTGTGGGATAATGAATGGTATTTCACTTCATAGCGGATTAATACCTTATGGTGGAACTTTTTTAATTTTTAGTGATTATTGTAAACCATCAATAAGATTGGCTGCAATGATGAAACAAAAAGTTATTTATGTTTTTACTCACGATTCAATTGGACTAGGAGAAGACGGCCCAACTCATCAACCAATTGAACAGCTAACTAGTTTAAGATCAATTCCAAACTTAAATGTTTTTAGACCAGCTGATTTTATTGAAACATTTGAATGTTGGCAAAAAGCTCTTGAAAGTGAAAATTCCCCAAGTGTTATTGCTCTAACCAGACAAGCAATTGATCCTGTGAGAATTAAAGACTCTTCCAATAACATGTCTTCATTTGGAGCATATGAAGTTTTGAGATCTAGCAGTGATATTAAAATAACAATAATAGCCTCAGGATCTGAAACAAGTTTAGCAAGTGATATTTGTCATAAATTAGCCACAGAGAATATTTATTCAAAAGTAATATCGATGCCTTGTCAGGAATTATTTGATCAACAAAGTGAAGATTACAAAAATAAAATTTTATCTGAAACTGAATTGATTGTTTCAATAGAGGCTTCTGAAACGCACTATTGGAAAAAATATACAGGAGCGAAAGGATTAAACTTTGGAATTAATGATTTTGGAAAAAGTGCGCCTTATAAAGAGATCTATAACCATTTTGGATTGAATGCTGATAATATAATTAAAAAAATTAAAGAAAAATTATGAAAATAAAAATTGGAATAAATGGAATGGGAAGAATTGGGAGAATGATTGTTAGATCTATAATAGAAAATAATAGTAAAAATATTGAGATTAAACATATAAATAATAGAACAAACTCCGAAGCCTGTTCCTCCCTATTAAGATATGACTCAATTCATGGAAAATTTAATGCTGACATAGGTTTTGATGATAAGCATTTAATCATCAACAAAAATAAAATTACGTTTAGTCGAGAAATAGATTTGAATAATATTAATTGGAAAAAATATGATGTGGATTATGTTTTTGAATGTACTGGGAAATTTAACTCTAAAGATAAATTAGAACCTCATCTAAATAATGGAGCAAAAAAAGTTATTGTTTCAGCCCCATGTAAAAATGCAGATAAAACTATTGTGTTTGGAGTAAATGAGTCTGAATTAAAAAAAAATGATAAAGTAATTTCTGCTGCATCATGTACAACAAATTGTCTTGCTCCAGTGGCTCATGTTTTAAATGAAAATTTTGAGATTGAAAAAGGTTTCATGACAACAATCCATGCTTTTACAAGTGATCAAAGGATTTTAGATAATTCTCATAAAGATCCAAGAAGAGCTCGATCAGCAAGCCAATCTATTGTACCAACATCAACAGGAGCATCTAAGGCGATTGGAGAAATTATTCCATCTTTAAAAGGAAAATTAGAGGGTATAGCAATGAGAGTGCCTACTCCTAACGTTTCTTTGGTTGAACTTGTTTTTTGCACAAAAAAAGATTTAAGTATTGATAAAATTAATTCTGTATTTGAGAACTTTAGCAAAAAAAATAAGATTCTTGAATTTACAAAGGAAAAGCTTGTATCTATAGATTTTAATCATAATTCTGCTTCCTCAATTGTTGATGCTAATCTAACAAGTGTAGTAGGAAAAAATATGGGGAAAATTTCAGCTTGGTATGATAATGAATGGGGTTTTTCTAATAGAATGTGTGATATAGCAGAATACCTTCATAAAATTTCTTAATGAAACATATTAAAGATCAGGAAAATCTAAAAGAGAAAACAATCCTATTAAGATTAGATTTAAATGTTCCACTTAAAAATGGTGAAATTAAAGATCAGACAAGGATAGATAAAATATTACCAACTATAAATTTCTTACTAGAAAAAAAATCTAAGATCTTAGTCATCTCACATGTAGGGCGACCAAAAGGAAAGGTGAATAAAGATCTTTCACTTAAACCGATATGTGAAAATATCGAAAAAAAAATAAACAAAAAAATTAAACTAGTTTGTGAAAATATTTTTGATCTAAAAAAAGAAAATTTATTTAAAAACTCTGATGAACAAATAGTTTTTTTAGAAAATATAAGATTTTATCAAGAGGAAGAGGAAAATGATATCAATTTTTCAAAACATTTGTCAGGTCTTGCGGATTTATTTGTTAATGATGCTTTTTCATGCTCACATAGAGAACACGCTTCAGTTAGTCAAATTACAAAATTTTTACCCTCTTATTCAGGTTTGCAATTACAATCAGAGATAAATGCATTAAAAAAAATAACATCAGAAATAAAGAAACCTGTGACTTGTATCATTGGAGGGTCAAAAATTTCAACTAAAATAAATTTGATAAAAAATTTAATACCAAAGTTTAATCATATAATTGTAGTCGGTGGAATGGCAAATAATATCTTAAATTTTAAAGGAAACCCAATAGGTAAATCGATTAAAGAAGATGGTTGTGACAAAATTATTGATGATATTTTTAAAACTGCCAAAATTCATTCTTGCTCTATCTTTTATCCTCAAGATGTTTTGGTTGGAAAAAGCTTAGAGGATAAATCACAAATTAAAGAATTTGATGAAATTTCAGATGATGATTTAATTCTTGATATCGGCCCAAAGACATTAAGCAAAATAAAAGAGATAATTGAAATTAGCAAAACAATACTATGGAATGGGCCAGCTGGTTATTTTGAAAATCCAAATTTTGCAAATGGTAGCTATGAAATCGCAAAAGAAATAATTAAAAGAAATAGTAAAAATTTAATATATTCTGTTGCAGGTGGTGGTGACACAATTGCTGTTTTAAATCAAATCAATGCCGTAAATGATTTTAACTTTGTTTCAACTGCTGGTGGAGCATTTTTAGAATATCTTGAAGGAAAAGAACTTCCTGGTATAAAAGCATTAAATTAAAATGTCCGAATTAAATAATATAGCGCTCAAAATCTTAGGAAATGGAAAAGGAATCTTAGCAGCAGATGAAAGTACTGCAACAATGTCTAAAAGATTAGATAGTGTAAAAATACCCTCTAATGAAGAAAATAGATTATTGTTTAGAGAGACACTTTTCAGTGCCTCAAGTATGACTGATTGTATTGGAGGTGTAATCTTATACGACGAAACAATTAAACAAGTATCCTCAAAAAAAAATAATGTTCCAGAATTAATTGCAAATATGGGATCGTATCCAGGTATAAAGGTTGATACAGGTGCAAAAGTTTTAGCTGGATCACCAAAGGAAAAAATCACAGAAGGTTTGGATGGATTAAGAGAAAGATTAAAAGAATATTATAATCTAGGCGCAAGATTTACAAAATGGAGAGGTGTTTTTAACATTTCTAAAAATCACCCAAGTAAACTATCCATACATTCTAATGCACACGCTCTTGCTAGATATTCCGCATTGGTTCAGGAAAGCAATATGGTCCCAATAGTCGAACCAGAGGTTCTTATGGATGGTGATCACTCAGCTAAAGATTGTTATCAAAAAACCTCTGAAGTTTTAAAAAAATGTTTTGAAGAATTAATTTTATATAAAATAGATTTGAAAGGAATCATATTAAAACCAAACATGATTTTATCAGGTAATATGTCCAAAGAAAAAATTTCCAATGAAGAGGTTGCAAAATTAACTCTAGATTGTCTTAAAAATTCAGTGCCATCAGAAGTGCCTGGTATCGCTTTTTTATCAGGTGGACAGTCAGAGGTAGAGGCTACAGAAAATCTTAATTTAATTAATAAATTTAATACTACAAATTTTATTATGAGTTATTCTTATGGTAGAGCCCTTCAGCAAAGTGCACTCAAGTTTTGGTCAAAAAATATTAAAGATTTAGAAGGTACTCAAAAAATATTTAACCACAGAGCAAAAATGAATACCCTAGCCGCTCAGGGAAAATGGTCCAAAGAAATTGAGAATCAATAGTAAAAAATTTATTTACTTAATATCTCCTAATAAAATTAGAAAATCTTTTTATAATGATTTAATTGAAATTTTTAAACTAAAAAAAGTAAGTTTTTTTCAGCTAAGATTAAAAAATACCTCATTTAAAAAAAAACTAATTATTGGAAGAAAAATCAAAAAAATCTGCCAAAAATATAAAATAAAATTTTTGATAAATGATGATGTCTTGCTAGCTCAAAAATTGAACTCAGATGGTTGTCACATAGGGCAAAAAGATATGGAAATATCAAGAGCAAAAAAGATAATAAAAAAAAAAATCATTGGAGTTACATGTCATAACTCTGTCGAACTTGCAAAATTAGCAATAAAAAGCGAAGCCCACTATTTAGCTTTTGGAGCATTTAACAATTCAAACACAAAGAAAGTTAAATATAAGGCAAATTTAAGTTTGTTAAAAAAGATTAAAAAGATAACAAAAACTCCTATTGTTGCAATTGGTGGAATTAATTCAGGCAATTATAAAAAACTTCTATTGAATAAAGCCGACTTTTTAGCTATCTCAGGCTACATTTGGAATAATAAAAAACTAAAACCACCAGAAGCAGTAAAAAAACTAAAATGAAAATAAATGCAGGAGAAATAAGAGTTGGTATGTTGTTAGAACATAAAAATGATTTATGGCAAGTTTTAAAAACTCAACATGTAAAACCTGGAAAAGGTGGCGCATTTGCTCAAGTAGAAATGAAAAGTGTAAATAAAAATACGAAACTAAATGAGAGATTTAGATCTAGTGAGACAGTAGAAAAAGCTATGCTCGAAGAAACAAAATATAATTTTTTATATGAGGACGAAAACAATTATTTTTTCATGGAACCAAAATCTTTTGAACAAATAGAAATTAAAAAAGATACAGTAGGTGATAAAGGTAAATTACTAACTGAAAATCTAGAAGTTATAATTAATTTTTATAATGAATTACCCATGTCAGTTGATTTACCAAATCAAGTAACATGCAAGATAGAGTCAACTGATGTTGCTTTAAAGGGTCAAACAGTTTCCTCTTCTTATAAGCCGGCAATTTTGACCAATGGCCTGAACATTCAAGTGCCTCCATTTATTGAAGCTGGAGATGAAGTAATTGTTGATACTCGAAATCTTGAATATATAAAAAAAATTTAGACTTATGAATTCAATTTCTGCAAATTTAAATGTAATGATAAAAGCAAGTGAAAAAGCTTCGAAAGTTTTAATCAGAGATTTTGGTGAATTAGAAAAATTACAAGTTTCAAAAAAAGGACCCTCAGATTTTGTAACCAATTCAGATTTAAAAACTGAGAAAATAATTATTGATGAATTAAAAAAAGCTAGACCAAATTATTCAATCTTAAGTGAGGAAAATGGAATAGAAAATAACAAAGATAAAAATAATACTTGGATAATTGATCCAATTGATGGAACAATTAATTTTTTACACGGTATACCACACTTTGCGATTTCAATTGCTTTAAAATCAAATAATGAGATTATTTCAGGATTAATTTATGATCCGATTAAAGATGAAATATTTTTTGCTGAAAAAAATAATGGAGCTTTTTTTAATAATCAGAGGATAAGAGTATCTAATAAAAATAATATAAATGATTGTCTCTTTGCTATTGGTGAAAAAAATATTAATAAGCTAAATTTAACAAATAGAAAATCTGGTTGTGCTGCATTAGATATGGCATACGTCGCATCAGGGCGTTACGATGGATATTATCAGAAAAATTTAAATATTTGGGATATTGCAGCTGGGATAATTTTAATAAAAGAGGCTGGTGGTATTATAAACGATATTAACCTTGATGAGATTGAAAATTTAAGTGTAACTGCATCTAGCGTAAATATTAGGTCTAAATTTGAGGAAAAATTACATAACTTTTAATTGTTTTAAAAAAATCTTTTGTTATAAGTCTCCAGATGAAAAAAAATATACACCCAAACTACCATCAAATAAAAGTTGAGATGACAGATGGCACTCAGTTTGAGACTAAATCTACTTGGGGAGCAGAAGGGGAAGTTTTAAAACTAGAAATAGATCCTAAATCCCATTCTGCATGGACAGGTGGAAAACAAAAATTAATGGATAAAGGTAGAATTAGTAAATTCAACAAAAAATTTCAGAACTTTAAATCAGAAAAAAAATCTTAAATGTCGGATGCTCCTTTAATGCCAATGGCGACTGCAGTTTGGCTTGTAGAAAACACAACTTTAACTTTTAAACAAATTGCAAATTTCTGTAAACTTCATGAAGTCGAAGTTCAAGGTATTGCTGATGGTGAGGTAGCTAAAGGAATTAAGGCATACAATCCAATAATTTCAGGGCAGCTTTCTCGAGAAGAAATTGAATTGTCGTCTAAAGATGAAAACAGACCTCTTGAAATAAAAAGTAGCGATATTGAAATATCAAATTCAGAAAAAAAAACTAAAAAATATGTACCTTTATCGAAAAGACAAGACAAGCCGGACTCAGCTTTATGGCTAATTAAACAACATAATATTTTAAAAGACTCTCAGATTGCGAGATTAGTTGGGGTAACCAAGAATTCAGTTACTTCAATACGAAATAAAAGTTATTGGAATTATAATAATCTAAATCCAAAAGACCCTGTTGCACTAAATTTATTTACACAAAAAGACCTCATTGATGCAATTGAAAAAGCTGAAAGAAGAATAAAAAGAGAAAAAAAGGAAAAAGAAAAAAAAGAAAAAGCTAATCAAAACATTGTTTGATGAATAAAAGTAATAGACATAAATTTATAAAAGTGTTAACTAATCGCTTTTTTGGAGGTATTTATTAAAATAGAAGTCAAAGATAATAATGTAGAACAAGCTCTAAGAGTTTTAAAAAGAAAACTTCAAAGAGACGGGTTTTTTAAAGTTATTAAATTAAAAAATACCTATGAAAAACCATCTGAAAAGAAAAAAAGAATTCTTCAAGAAAATATAAAAAGAGTTAAAAAGCTTAACAAACTTAAAAATAGAATTTAAACACCGCGGGGTGGAGCAGTCTGGTAGCTCGTCAGGCTCATAACCTGAAGGTCGGCGGTTCAAATCCGTCCCCCGCAACCAAAAACTACGTTTAATATTAATTAAAAATTAGATACTAAACTTAGACTTTTTGCTATCAATTAAAAAAGTTTTAACAGTTTCTTTTGTCAATTGATCAAAAGACTTTCCAAATTTTTCGATCTTTTCAATTATTGAAGGTGGAATTGTAATTATATGACAGCCTATTTGTTTAGCTTGCAAGTAATTATATGGCTCTCTTACGCTTGCCCATAAAATTTCTACATTTTTAAATTTTTTTGCTAATAAAATACTTTTTTTAAATTCGGGCACAGGATCTTTTCCAACATCAGCTGCTCTGCCTGCAAAAATAGAGATTATTACTTTTGTTTTTTTATTTATTGATTTTAAAATTTTTTCAGTTTGTTTTGAGCTATATACTGCAGTTATGTTTAATTTGATATTTTGATCATTTAACTCTTTAATAACTTTACCCATAAATTTTCCTTTTGAATTACTCACTGGAATTTTAACATAAACGTTTTTAGCCCAGTTTTTAATCTGTAAAGCTTGTTTTTTTATTTCTAAAAAATTGTCAGCAAAAACTTCTAAAGATATGGGTTTGTCTTTACAAATTTTAAGAATTTTTTTTGAATAATCCTTGTAATTTTTTGCTCCAGCTTTCCTCATCAAAGATGGATTTGTAGTAAAACCTTTAACTATTTTTTTTTTATTAAATTTTTTAATTTGATTTAAATCTGCAATATCACAGAAAATTTTTGTACTCATTAATATTATAAATTTTTAGTTATATCTTCTGTCATTTTTTTAGCATCAGCAAACAACATCAGGGTGTTTTCTCTATAAAATAAATCATTATCTATTCCGGCATAACCTGGGGAAAGGCTTCTTTTTACAAATAATACAGACTTACATTTTTCAACATCTAACACTGGCATTCCATAAATTGGGCTTTGTGGATCAGTTTTAGCTACAGGATTTGTTACGTCGTTTGCACCAATTACAAAAGCAACATCTGCATTTGCAAAATCATTATTAATTTCTTCTAATTCAAACACTTCATCATAAGGAACATTTGCTTCTGCCAATAATACATTCATGTGACCTGGCATTCGACCTGCTACAGGATGAATTGCGTAAGAAACTTTAATATCGTTTTTTTTCAAAGTATCAACCATTTCTCTTAGAGCATGTTGAGCTTGTGCAACTGCCATCCCATATCCTGGAACTATAATTACAGATGAAGCATTTTTCATTAAAAAAGCTGCATCATCAGCATTCCCACTTTTAACAGGTCTTTGTTCTTTTGATGAGTTGCTTGAGGTATCATCTGTTGCACCAAATCCTCCTAATATAACATTAAAGAAAGAACGGTTCATGCCCTTGCACATTATATATGATAAAATTGCACCTGATGAACCAACTAAAGCTCCTGTAATTATTAAGGCTGTGTTTTCTAAAGTAAATCCTATACCTGCTGCAGCCCAACCAGAATAAGAGTTAAGCATAGAAATTACCACTGGCATATCTGCTCCACCAATTGGGATGATTAAAAGAAAACCAATCAAAAATGAAACTACTAACAACATCCAAAATAAATTAGATGATTGTGTTGAGCATAATAAATATATAAGAACAATTATTGAAATTAATATAATTGCATTTAGGGGATGTTGACCTTTAAATGTAATTGGCGAACCAGACATAATTCCTTGTAATTTTAAGAAAGCAATAACTGAACCTGAGAAAGTTATGGCTCCGACAGCAGCTCCTATAGACATTTCAATTAAACTTCCCAATTTAATATTTCCAGATGAGCCAAGATTAAATGCCTCTGGATTTAAAAATGCTGAAATAGCAACAAAAACAGCTGCAAGTCCTACCAAGCTGTGAAATCCGGCAACTAATTCTGGCATTGCAGTCATAGGTATTTTGTATGCAATAAAAGCTCCAATAGAGCCTCCTGCCAAGATAAACAATAAAACAAAAATAAAACCAGTAGAAAAATTGCCTATAGATAAAAATGTTACAGTCACTGCAATAATCATTCCTATAATTCCAAACAAATTTCCTTGTCTAGATGTTTCTGGAGATGACAATCCCCTCAGAGCTAAAATAAATAAAACACCTGAAAGTAAATAAAAAGTTGCTGATAAATTTGCAGATAACATTATTTATCCTTTTTCTTTTTTTTATACATTGCTAACATTCTGTGTGTCACAAGAAATCCTCCAAAAATATTTATTGCCGCTAATATTATTGCTAAAAAACCAAAAATACTCGAGGTATCAAATATTCTATCTGAAGCTCCAGATAATCCTGCAATTATTGCTCCAACAATAATTACAGATGAGATTGCGTTGGTCACAGACATTAAAGGAGTGTGCAATGAGGGTGTAACACTCCAAACAACGTAATAACCAACAAAAATTGAAAGAATGAATATGCTTAATCTGAATATTAAAGGATCTATTTCCATTTTATTTAATTAAAGTTTTTTCAATTATCTCATCTTCTAAATTAATATTAATTTTTTTATTTTCTTTATCAAATAAATTTTCAACGAAATTAAACATATTTTTTGCATATAAGCTAGAAGCAGATACTGGAAGCTTATTTAAAATATTTCTTTCACCCATTATTTTAATTGAATTTTTTTCTACAATTTTATCTACCTCTGTAAATGCTGTATTTCCACCCTGCACAGCAGCTAAATCATAAATAATGGAGCCAGCTCGCATATTATTTATCATATTCTCTTTAATAATTACTGGAGCTTTTTTTCCAGGTATTAGAGCAGTACAAATTACAATATCAACCTTTTTCAAAGTTTCGGATAGTAAATCTTCTTGTTTTTTTTTAAAATCTTCTGAAGCCTCTTTTGCATAGCCCCCTTCTGTCTCTAAATTTTCTGCTCCCTCAACTGTTAAAAATTTGCCCCCTAAGCTTTCAACTTGTTCTTTAGATGCCATTCTAACATCAGTAGCAAAAACTATAGCTCCCATTCTCTTTGCGGTAGCTATTGCTTGAAGTCCAGCAACACCAGCTCCTACAACTAATATCTTCGCAGCAGGAACTGTCCCAGCAGCTGTCATCATCATTGGAATTGCTTTTTCAAAATTAGCGAATGCTTCTATCACAGCCTTATATCCTGCTAGATTGGCTTGTGAAGAAAGAATATCCATAGATTGTGCTCTAGTTATTCTTGGTAAAAGTTCTAATGAAAATATATTTATTTTTTTTTCAACAAGTTTATTTAGTTCGGCTTTATTCTCATAAGGGTTTAAAACGCCTATTAAAATTTGATTTTCTTTTAGAAAAGAATATTTTTCTTCAGATAGTGGCCCAAGTTGCACAACTACATCAGCATTATTAATAATTTCATTTTCATTTTTTAATATTTTTACTCCTAATTTTTTATATTCTTCATCAAGAATACCCAGATGGACTCCATAATTTTCAGAGAGACTAATTTCAAAACCTAGAGACATATACTTTTTTGCAATCTCTGGAGTAATTGCAATTCTTTTTTCTAATTTTTGATTTTCAAGGATAGATCCAATTTTCATTAGAAAACTTTACAGTAAGAATATTGCCATTAAAACTAAAACAACTATTACCGCGACAGTTCCCCACAACACAAATTTGGTAAAATTATTCCAGGTATTTTTATGGTTTTCATTATCCATAAAAACTACTTCTGTCTTGCTTTAAATTTTGGATTAGTTTTGTTTATAACGTAGACTCGTCCTCTTCTTCTAACTAGTTTAGAATTAAGATCTCTTTTTTTTATAGATTTAAGTGAGCTTTTTATTTTCATCTAGTATAAACTTTCTAAAATTATAAGCCTGGCAAAGTCCTACTCTTCCATGTCTTAAGACAAAGTACCATCGGCGCAGAAAGGCTTGACTTCCGAGTTCGGAATGGGATCGGGTATGACCCTTTCGCTATAATTACCAGGCGTGAGGTTTATAGACCCAAATTTTAATTATGTAAAGATAGTTATTTAGCTAAATTTTCTTTAAAAGCGTCAATATAACTTTTTAAACTTGTACTACACTTAA
>VMHT01197205.1_pt1 | contig 18505 bp, 18 predicted proteins | sample 4693611 | NCBI WGS metagenome assembly VMHT01 (sample SAMN12280063, study PRJNA550983) | marine metagenome | isolation source: seawater sampled from same location over 5 years 0.02-0.2 micron viral filtrate | place: USA: collected off the coast of southern California halfway between the port... ...
CCTATTTCTTAATTGATCTATATTCATAATCCCTTTCTGTTTTTAATTAACTTACTTATTGATTGATTGCTTTCTATTGGTCAAATTGTCGCAGTTAAATAATCTATTGTATATTTAAAACCGCCACAGAAAAAGTACAGCATAAGCGCACCAAATAAAACATAGTCTAATATATTTAATATTTTTTTAATCATGATTAATAATCTAAAAAGTTAGTAAATGAATTTAATATTACTAATAAAAAAGATCCTACTGTACTGATCCAACTTAAAGTAATTAAAAGATGATCATTAATAATTAAACCAATTATAAAACTTGTAATTGAAATAATTAACAAAGATATAAAAATTATTATTTGTGTCATTGTTTCCCTTCTGTTGTTTAAATGAAAGCTATCAAATTAATTATAAATAAATAGATGACATAATGACGCAGGTTATAGTTTATAATGGTTCTAAATAGATTGAGGGATATTGTATAAAGATCTATTTCATATATTAACAGGCGCATTTTTATTTTATGCGATATAACAAACGGAATACTTCCGATAATTAATAGTTATTGGAATAACTAGTGTTAATCTTTTATTATCACTACTAAAAATGTCTGTATTTTATAGAACTTGACCCCCCATATACCCTAGATTATGCGGTAGGTTTATTATATATATATACATGGATAATTTCCACACCCATACACAGACACCCCCACAAACAACCCTGCACCATTTTATTCAATGTTTTGCCATATTTTATTTTTTACTTTAAAACAATTCTAAATTAGCTAGATATGGTATATGGATTACCTACACGCAGAAGATCTAGATTGTATTGCTTATGTTGATGAAAAGACTAATGCAGTAACTATTAAGTTTATTGGTATACCCAACAACCACTCTGCTCAACTATTTGTTAACTATGTTATGGTAACACTAGGTATAGATTACCTGCCGCTAGAACATAATGGTAAATCAAAGATGATACACTAATGAATATCAAAATACCTTACACACCAAGAAAACATCAGAACTATTTACACCAGCAAATTTCAAGATACAGATGGAGTGTGCTGGTCTGCCACCGAAGGTTTGGCAAGACAGTATGTATGATCAACCATTTAATTAAGTCAGCATTGCTGACCAAAGAGAAAAATCCTAGGTTTGCCTACATTGCACCAACCTTTAAACAGGCTAAAGCAATAGCATGGGATTATATAAAACAGTTTACCGCAAAAATCCCAGCAACAAAGTTTAATGAAACAGAGTTAAGAGTAGATCTGCCAAATGGTAGTAGAATAACATTACTAGGTTCAGAGAACTGCGATGGCTTGAGAGGTATATACCTAGACGGATGTGTCATAGATGAGTACGCAAATGTAAATGAAAAGTTATTTCCAGAAATAATTAGACCAGCTCTATCAGATCGTAAAGGTTATTGTGTGTTCATTGGTACACCAGCAGGAATGAACAATAACTTCTATGATCTATACCAACACGCAAATGGCGCAGAAGATTGGTTTAACTACAAAGCAAAAGCAAGTCAAACAAAGATAGTTGATGAAGAAGAACTTGTTAAAGCAAAAGAAGTTATGGGTGAAAAGAAATACCTACAAGAGTTTGAGTGTGATTGGATTGCAAACATTGAAGGTGCAATATATGGCGATGAGATTGCAAAGATAGATGATAAGAACCAGATAGCTAGAGTTCCTTATGATCCTTCCTTGCCTGTCTCCACTGCATGGGATCTCGGAGTAGCAGACCACAGTAGTATTATATTTTTTCAACAAAAAGGAACAGCAATACAGATTATAGATTACCATGAAGAAAGAGGTCATGGATTACCACACTACATACAGATGCTTAATGAAAAACCTTATATATACAAGGAGCATTATGCTCCACATGATATAGATGTGCAAGAGTTTGGTAATGGTAAGACTAGAAGAGAGATAGCCTATCAATTAGGTGTGCGGTTTAAAGTAGTACCGAAGCTACCAATAGAAGAAGGTATTCATGCAGTAACAATGTTATTGCCTAGATGTTGGATTGATACTGACCATTGCAAAAGTCTTGTAGATGCGTTAAGACATTACCATAGGAAGTACATTGACAAAAATAGAATGTTCAGATCGAAACCTGTACATGATTGGAGTTCTCATGCTTGTGATGCAATGAGGTATCTAGCTGTTGGACTACAAGAATTAAATACTAGACAAACTGCGCCACAAAGTGTAGCAGATAATAATTATAGGATTATTTAATTATGGGATCAATATTTAAACCAAAAATGCCGCCTTTGCCACCTGTTGCTCCGCCACCAGAGCCGCCAAGCACAGAATTATCTGCGGAAGAAAAAGCAAGAATAAAAGCTGAACAAGATGCGATTGAAAGAAAAAGAAAAGGTAGAAAGTCTACAATCCTTACTGGACCATTAGGTGTGCAGGAAGATGAAGAATCTAAACTTAAAACTTTATTAGGAGAATAATATGTTAGATAAAATTAAAAAAGTATTTACAAAAAAGAAACCTGCTGCAAAAAAAGTTGTTAGCAACATGGATGATTTAGATAATGGTGTGGGTATCAATCAAGAAGTTAAGTCAGAAGTTAAATCCGAATTAAAATCTGAAACTAAATCTTCTTTAACATTTGGAAAATAATTATGGGTTCTAATGGAGCTAGTGGCAGTGGATCAGATGCTGGTTGGGAAAACACACAAAAGACTAAAGATAAAAAAGCAAATGATTCTTTAATGGGTACTTCAGATTATCAAGGTGATTTAGATTCAAAAGGTAAAAGCAAAGGTAATAATAATAATAACAATAATGGTGGTGGCGATGGTATGAATACTTCTGGTGTAGTTGTTCAAGCTCCAACAGTAGTTGCACCTACTACTGCAGAAATTTCTCAAAGCGAAGCAACAAAAGCAGAAGATCCAATCGAAGTAAGAAAAAGAAAAACTTTAGCTAAAGGAAGATCGTCAACAATCATAACAAGGTCTACTGGTGTAACTGGTGACTTGACTTTAGGTAAACCAAGTTTATTAGGTAGATAATATGGCACAAACAGATAAAGCTAAAAATTTATTAAAAAGATTTGACAGATTAAAATCTCAAAGACAAAATTGGGAAAGTCATTGGCAAGAAGTTGCAGATTATATGCAACCAAGAAAAGCTGATGTAACTAAAACAAGATCTAAAGGTGACAAAAGAACAGAACTTATTTTTGATGGTTCACCATTACAATCAGTAGAATTATTAGCAGCATCATTACATGGTATGTTAACAAACCCATCTACACCTTGGTTCTCTTTAAGATTCAAACAAGATGATATGGAGAATGAAGATGAGGCGAAAGAATGGTTAGAGTCTGCAACAGAAACAATGTATGCAGCATTTAATAAATCAAACTTCCAACAAGAAATTTTTGAACTGTATCACGATCTAATTACTTTTGGTACGGCAGCAATGTTTATCGAAGAAGATGATGAAGATGTTTTAAAATTTTCTACAAGACACATTAACGAAATCTTTATTGCTGAAAATGATAAAGGCAGAATCGATACAGTATTTAGAAAGTTTCATATATCTGCAAGAGCAGCAATACAAAAGTTTGGTGACATATCAATTAACATTTCAACTAAAGCAAAAAAAGATCCATACGAAGAAGTAGAAATACTTCATGCGGTTTATCCAAGATCTGATTTTAATCCAAAGAAACAAGATAAAATTAATATGCCATTTGAATCTATTTATTTAGATGCAGAGTCTGGTGATGAATTATCTATATCTGGATTTAAAGAGTTTCCATTTGTAGTACCAAGATACTTAAAAGCATCACATGAAATTTATGGTAGGTCTCCAGCAATGACAGCATTGCCTGATGTTAAGATGTTAAATGAAATGTCAAAGACTACAATCAAGTCTGCACAGAAACAAGTTGATCCACCTTTACTTGTTCCAGATGATGGATTTATGTTACCTGTAAGAACAATTCCAGGGGGTTTAAATTTTTACAGAGCAGGAACTAGAGATAGAATTGAACCATTAAACATTGGAGCAAACACTCCACTAGGTTTAAACATGGAAGAGCAAAGAAGAAACTCAATTAGAAATGCTTTCTATGTAAATCAATTAATGATGCAGAATGGTCCACAGATGACAGCAACAGAAGTAATACAAAGAAACGAAGAGAAGATGAGATTACTTGGTCCAGTATTAGGTAGACTACAATCTGAATTATTAAAACCATTAATTGATAGAACTTTCTCAATCATATTAAGAAAGAATTTATTCAGACAAGCTCCAGAATTTTTATCAGGTAAAGATGTAGAAATTGAATATGTATCTCCATTAGCTAAAGCACAAAAGTCTAGTGAGCTACAATCAATCATGAGAGCTATTGAGATTATGGGTAGTCTATCAAATGTTGCTCCAGTATTTGATCATATCAATATGGATAAATTAGTTAGACACTTGGCAGACATTGTAGGTGTTCCACAAAAAATATTAAAACCACAATCACAATTAAATGCTGAAAGACAACAAGCACAACAACAACAAGAACAAATGCAACAAATGCAACAGCTACAACAAGTAGCTCAAGCAGGGAGAGATATAGCACCACTAGCAAAGGCTTTACCAGAAGAAGCTAAAGCTGTAGCGAATGCTGAAGTGGAATAATATGGAAACAAATAAACAGCTGGAAAGCATAATAAAAAAATTAAGAGACAACTATCAATATATTTTTAATACAGAAGAAGGCAAACAAGTCTTATCTGATTTAGAAAAAAGATGTCATTATCATTCTACCACTAATGTAAAAGGTGATAGTCATGAAAGTGCATATATGGAAGGTCAACGCAGTGTACTTCTATTTATAAAACAAATGCTGCAAAAGGAGAATAAAAATGTCAAATGAACAGATAACACAAACTGATGTGCCTGTAGCAGAGACAACACAAACTACTACAGACACTCCTAAACAAACAGAACAAGCGGTTAGTTCTACAACAACAGAGCAACCAACTGTTGCTAAATCTTGGAAAGAAACAATCTCTGAAGAGTTTAGAAACGATCCTAACATTTCTAAATTTACAGAAATAGATGCATTAGCAAAAAGCTACATCAACGCAACTAGAATGATTGGTCAAGACAAAGTTGCAGTGCCTAATGAAAACTCAACTGATGATCAGTGGAATGAAGTTTATGGAAAGCTAGGTAGACCAGAGTCACCAGATAAATATAAACTAGAAACTAAATCAGATGTTGTACCATTAGATGAAGGTGCAGTTAAATCTTTTGCAGAAAATGCTCATAAGCTAGGTTTAAATAATAAACAAGCTCAAGGTATTCTTGAATACTACAAGAACTCTATGGAAGGTTCTGCTCAACAAGCAAGAGTAGATACAGAAACTGCACAAGCAAATGCAGAAGCTGAACTTCGTAAAGAGTGGGGTAGATCTTATGAGGATAATATTAAGAAAGCAGGAGCTGTAGCAAAAGCAAATATGAATGGAGACATTTTAAATTTAGAACTTAAAGATGGTACAAGAGTTGGAGATCATCCTGATGTTATAAAAGGCTTTGCTAACATTGCTAATCTTTTATCTGAAGATAAATTAATTGGTACTGAAAGCGAAAATGTTGACAAAGGTACAGACTACGAAGCTGAAATAAGTAAAATTGTTAATGACAGGGATGGTCCATATTGGAATAAAGGTCACCCAGATCATGACAAAGTAGTTCAGCAAGTGTTTACTTTAAGAACAATGCTTAATGGATAACAAAGAATTAAGATTAGAAATACTTCGTATTGTTGTAGAGAGTGGATCAGAAAATCAAAAATCTAATCCCTTGCCAATCTGCGAAGAATATTATAAATGGGTTTGTAAGCCGAATGAAAATTCGGCTAACAAAAGTAAGACAATGCGTAAGCACCTTACTGACAAGAAGGAATAGACTCTAGTCTAACAGACTTTAAATGCAAGAGAAGCCAAATTTTTTTGAGAACTCCTCTGATTTTGTTTAATAATAACTTAACAAATAATAGGAGACAATTATGTCAACTGAAATAACAAAAGCATTTGTAGAACAATATAGTTCAAACATACAAATGTTATCACAACAAAAAGGATCACTTTTAAGAGACAAAGTGAGACTTGAGTCTGTTACAGGGAAGAATGCTTTCTTCGACCAAATTGGTTCTGTAACTGCAACTGTAAGATCAACTAGACACTCTGACACTCCACAAGCAGATACTCCTCACTCAAGAAGAAGAGTTTCACTTGTTGACTATGAGTTCGCAGATCTTGTAGACGATCTAGACAAAGTAAGAATGTTAGTAGATCCTACTTCTAGCTATGCACAAGCTGCTGCTTATGCAATGGGTAGAGCAATGGATGATGCTATCTTAACTGCAGCAATCGGTTCATCTGATACAGGTGTTGCTGGTGGTACTGCTGTTGCATTACCTAGTGGTCAAAAGATTGTTGAATCTGGAACTGCAGGTTTAACTGTTGCTAAATTAAGACAAGCAAAAGAAATCATTGATTTAGCTGATGTTGATCCTTCACTAAAAAGATACATCGTAGTATCTCCAAAACAGATCTCTGATCTATTAGGAACTACTGAAGTAACTTCAAGTGATTTCAACACAGTAAAAGCATTAGCTGCTGGAGATGTTAATACATTCCTTGGCTTTGATTTCTGTGTGTCTAACAGACTAGCAATCGCTTCAAGCAAAAGAAAATGTATCGCTTTCGTACAAGATGGTGTTGCATTAGCTGTAGGTAAAGACTCTACTGCTAGAATCGATGAAAGATCTGACAAAGGCTACGCAACTCAAGTTTACTATTCTGCTGCATTCGGTGCAACTAGAATGGAAGAAGCTAAAGTTGTAGAAGTACAGGCTCACGAAGCATAATAAATAGAATTTTAGGGGGTGGAAGCGAGAGTGGAAACCCCCTAGAGTGCATGAAACAAATAAAAGATTTAAAAACAGTATTACATTTTAAGAAAGGGGATCATATCTATAGATATGTATTGGTGGACAGATTTAAAAATGATGGTAAGTACCATTATGGTTTTGATGCTAAAGAAGAAAGAACTACAGAAGAAATCTTTGCATTAGAAAAAGATAGACAGATAAGGCGAAAGTATATTATAAAGGAGTAATATGGCATCAGTAGTAGACATTTGTAATGGAGCATTAAATCAACTTGGTGCGTCAACAATATTATCACTTACAGAAGATTCAAAAAACGCAAGACTTTGCAACGCAAGATACACACAAGTTAGAGATAGTTTATTTAGATCTCATCCTTGGAACTGTTTAGTTAAAAGAGTTGAACTTGCAAAAGATACGGAAACACCTTCATGGGGTTTTAGTTATCAGTTTACTTTACCTGCAGATTGTTTGAGAGTTCTTACAATTTTAAATTATGATTATGATTATAAAATTGAAGGAAGAAAAATTGTAGCAAACCATGGAACAGTTAAGATACAATATATTGCAAGAATTACAGATGCCAATCAATATGATGAGTTGTTAAGAGAAACAATATCTTCTGCATTAGCTGCTGACATTGCATACGCAGTTACATCATCTAATCCTGTTGCTTCTAATATGTACAATTTATTTCAAGATAAATTAAAAGAAGCTAGATTTGTAGATGCTACTGAAGGTTACAATACTAATCCAGATAATGGTCAAGCAGATGTAATGGGAGCTTCTACATTTATAAACTCAAGGTATTAACCTATGGCTAGAGTTGCTGTTCAATTAACCAATTTTACTGGTGGAGAATTATCACCAAGACTAGATGGTAGAAATGATTTAGCTAAATATCCTACAGGATGTAAAACATTAGAGAACATGATTATCTTTCCTCATGGAAGTGCGGCAAGAAGATCTGGTACACAGTTTGTTTCAGAAGTAAAAGATAGTTCTAAAGAAACAAGATTAATTCCTTTTGAGTTTTCTACATCACAAACTTATATGTTAGAGTTTGGAGATCAGTACATAAGATTTTATAAAGACAATGGTCAAATATTATCTAGTGGTTCAGCTTATGAAATATCATCACCATATTTAGAAGCAGAACTATTTGATATTAAATATGCGCAATCAGCAGATGTCATGTATGTGTGTCATCCTAATCATCCAGTAAAAAAATTATCAAGAACAGGTCATACATCATGGACACTAACAGATGTAGATTTTACTAATGGTCCATATCTAGACGACAACATTACAACAACAACACTAACTACAGATCATCATACAGTAGGAACAGGTAGAGTTTTAACATCTAGTGCAAGTTTATGGGTAACTACAGATGTTGGAAGATTAGTTAGATTTAGGGATGGTTATGGAAAAATTACAGCTTACACTTCAGCTACAGTTGTTACATGGGAAGTAATAAAAGATACAGGTTCATCAACTGCATCAACAGATTGGTCGTTAGGTGCTTTTTCAAATACTACAGGTCATGCTTCATGTGTTACTTTCTTTGAACAAAGATTAGTATTTGCAGCAACCTTATCACAACCACAAACAATATTTTTTTCAAGATCTGGTGATTATGAAAACATGGATGAGAATAGAGGCGGAACTATTGCAGACGATGATGCTATTATTTATACGATTGCATCTAACCAAGTAAACGCAATTAGATTTATGACATCAACAAGAACTTTAATTATTGGTACAGCAGGTGGTGAGTTTACAGTTAGTGGTGGTGGAACAGATGTTGCTGTTACTCCTACAAATATATTAATTAAAAAACAATCTAATAATGGTGCAGCAAATGTAGATGCTTTAGCTGTTGGTAATGCAACTATCTTTTTACAAAGAGCTAGAAGAAAAATGAGAGAACTAGCTTACAACTTTGATGTTGATGGTTATGTTGCTCCAGACTTAACTATACTTGCTGAACATATTTCAGAAGGTGGATTTAAACAACTATCATATCAACAAGAACCTAATCAAGTTATATGGGGTGTAAGAAATGATGGTCAGTTAATTGGATTAACTTATCAAAGAGAACAGCAAGTTGTTGCTTGGCATAGACATATATTTGGTGGAACATTTGGAAGTGGTAACGCAGTTTGTGAAAGTATTGCTACAATTCCTACAGATGATTCTGAATATCAATCATGGGTAATTATCAAAAGAACTATTAATGGTGCAACAAAAAGATATGTAGAATTTATTCATCAATATGATTTTGATGAGAGTGATGATACATCTTTTAATTTTTTAGATTCACAATTATCTTATGACGGATCTGCAGTTACAACTATATCTGGTCTTGCTCATCTTGAAGGTCAAACAGTTTCAGTATTAGCAGATGGCGCAACTCATCCAGATAAAACAGTTAGCTCTGGATCAATAACTTTAGAAAGATCTGCAAGTAAAGTTAAAGTTGGATTAGGTTATACATCATTATTACAAACAATGAGAATAGATGCTGGTGCGCAGAATGGTACATCACAATCTAAAACAAAAAGAATATATGAAATCACTGCTAGACTTTATGAAAGTATTGGTGTTGAAGTTGGACCAGATCTTAACAATATGGAAAGAATACCTTTTAGATCTTCAGCTAATGCAATGAACAGTGGTATCAATGTATTTACTGGAGATAAAGATATAGAATTTAGAGGCAACTATGAAACAGATGGTTTTATATTTGTAAGACAAACTCAACCTTTACCTTTGACGATCTTATCTTTATATCCTAAACTTCAAACAAACGATGGATAGAATATTAAATATAGTTAAATACAAAGGTGAACATGGAAGATATATTATGAACCAACAAATGAATCATTTACTAATGGATAAAGATATGGAGTTTAATGGAAACCCAGATAACCTAGAACAAAATAATTTAGCATTTACAGGTATGATTAATGGCAAACCTATCTTTGCTGCAGGTATGAAGATGCTTTGGAATGGTGTTGCAGAAGGTTGGGTACTAGCTACTAAAGATGTTTTAGATCATCCTTTGCTAGTCGCTAAAGCTATCAGAAAAGATTTTGCACGAATTGCTAAAGAAAATAATATCAATAGAGTTCAAACTGCTGTAAGAGCTAACTATACAACAGGTTTAAAATTTGCTAAATGGTTAGGATTAGAGGAAGAAGGTTTAATGAAGAAATTTGGTTTTGATGGTTCTGATCAATATATGTATGCGAGGTTATTCTAATGAGTTGGGTATCAGCAGCAGTATCAGTAGCAGCAGCAAAACAAGCATCCGCAGCAGGTAAATATAATCAAGCTGTACAAAATAGAAATGCCAAAGTTGCTGAACAAGAAGCACAAATAATAGAAGATAAAAAAAATTTAGATATAGCTAGATTTGATCAAGAGTTTATTAAACTTCAAGGTGAAACTAAAACTGCAGTATTAAAATCTGGAGCAGAACTTTCTGGTTCTGGTTTAAGAATATTAAGAAACAATGCTAAACAAGCTGAATTAGAAAAGGGTATAATTGAATATAATGCAAAAATAGGTAAAGCAAGAGCTTTTGAACAAGCTAACTTTGCAAGAATGCAAGGTGTTGTAGCAAGAAATGAAGCTAGAGCTGCAGAGCTTGGTTACTATTCACAAGCTGGTCAAAGTCTTTTATCAAGTTATGGGGGTGGTAGTTAATGCCAAAGATTCCTACATTCACATCTAGAAGAGAAATGACAACTGAAGCTCCATCGGTTAGATCTAATATTAGAATATCTCCTACAGCTACAACTGCCTCTGCTTTGCTTCCTGCAGCTAAAGCTATTGACGATTATTATATTAAACAAAGAGATAATACTGAAAAGTTAGAAGCAAGAAAAAAATATTATGAAATGAAATCTGAATCAGACAAAGTTATGGAAAAATATAAAAATAATTCAGATGAGTTTTCTTCTGTAAATGGATATAATCAAGAGTTTGGTGAATACAGAAAACAACAATTATCTCAAATTAAAAATAAAAGAATAAAAAAAAGATTAGAAAATTTATTAGATCTTGATCAATCAGAAAATATTTACAAAATCAAAGAAAATTCTTTTGATGCTTTTGAAAAAGAAAGTGAAGTTACTTATGAAAATGGTCAAAATATATTAGCTAATGAATATAATTTAGAAACTAATGAAGAATTAAAACAGAAAAAATTACAAGAAAGAATTGAACTTGCTGCTGAATATGAAAATATGCACAACAAAGGTAAAGCATGGTTAGATGAAACAATAATAAAAATTAAAGGTGATGCTGAACTACTTGAAATAGATAAGGCAGTAGCAAATAAAAATTATACTGCAGCTACAGAGCTATTAAAAAAATCTAAAAATATAGATTCAGAAACAGTTCAATCTACAATTATTAAAATTCAAAAAGAATCTGTTGAATATAATGAAACAAATTTTCATGTATCTAATATTATTGAAGGAAAAAATACTTTAATTGGTGCAGACTTAAAAAATACTACAGAAAAAAAAGTATTACAATCTACAGATAATGCTTTATTTGCAAACGCATCAAAAAATAAATTAAGTAAAGAAGAAACATTTGCTTATGTAGATCAAGTATATTCTAAAACAGGAATACTATCTCCTACTTATAAAGATTTATTTGAATCTGCATATAATACAGGATCAACAACTACATTTGATTCTAACGCAGATATACCAGATCAATTAAAATTAGCAGTTAAATCTGCAGAAATAGCAGATAGAACTGGAAGATTAAATAATTATACAACTACAGAACAGGAAAGATTTTTTAAAAATGTAATAGTATTAAAAAAAATATTAGGTCTTGATAATTATCAAGCTATCACTAGAGCAAAAGATTTTGAAATGAATTATGATCAAGAGTTAATTAGAGGAGCAACTAAAAGAAGAAATAGAACTTTAGATAAATTAGAAACTAAATTTAAAGAAACAAAAGTTACAAATCTTGGCGAAGTAAAATCTTATGCAAGTAAATTATATAATATGTATATTGCAAGTGGGATTGATGATGGTCCAGCAGAAACTCAAGTGCTAGAAGATATAGAATCTTCTATAATTGAAATAGATGATCATGCTTATTTTAAAAGAGATATTGAACCTTTTAAAAACATTGGTGGATTAGATCAGGTAAAACCTGTCAAAGAATATATTATAAGTAAAAGATTAACTAATGAAGATCCAAATGATTATTACATGAGACATATTGGTGGTGGTTTATTTGAAATAAGAAGAGAAGTAGACTTATCTACTGTTTATGGGGATGATGGTCAACCTCTTCTTTTTTATCAAAAAGATTTAATTAATATAGTTAAAGGAGCTAAAACAGAACAAGAAGAAAAAGAAAAATTATCTGTAATAGGATCTCAAGACGAAAAACAAATAAATAAAGAACAAACTACTAGCGACTTACTTATAGTAGAAGGATCTTAATATGGCAGAAGGAACTAATCTTAATCTGCTTTTAGATACAGATTATTTAAGTATAGAAGATCAAAAAATTCTTCAAGAAGAAAATGAAAAAGAAAAAATATCTTTAGGTGAAGGTATAAGTTTAGCTATTCAACAAGAACAAATATTACCATCTATATTAAAATCAGCTTCACAAGAAGAATTAGAACCTAATTATGATTTTAGAATTGATGATAAATTATTTGATGAATTATCAAAAGATATAGATATTAAATATTGGGATGAATTTTCTAATGCAAGTTCTAAAGCACAAGCATTTCAAATTAGACAAAGAATATTAGATGCTCAAGAAGCAAATAAAAAATTATCTACATTAGGATTTACTGGTACAGCTTTAAGAGTAGGTGCAGCAATATTAGATCCAGCAGCTTTAGCTGCAGATGCTGTAACCTTTGGTCTTGCTAGACCATTTATATATGCAAAAAAAGCATCAAGAATTTCTAAATATATTAGAGGTGGTCTTGTTGGAGCTGGTCAAGCTGCAGGAATAACAGCTCCTGTTGTAATGAATGACCCTACAAGAGACATAGATGAAATAGGTTATGCTGCATTAATGGGTGGCGCAATCACATCTGGATTAACTAGATTTATTGGACCAAAACATCCAGACTTAAATAGATTTGATGCTAAATCAAAAGAATTAGGTAAGGCAATGGAAAAAAGAAAATTAAAAGAAGATGGATTTAAAATTACAGAAAAAGGAGAAAAATATTTTTCTACAGATAAATACCCTAATATAAATCAAAGTGTTGATGAAATTGATAACTTGTATTCTAAAAATGAAGTTATGTTACCTACAAAAAAAATTGCAGAAGATGTTAAGAAAGGTGTAGATGCAAATGAATTATTAAGTAATTTTTTTGATAGAATAGACACAACTCCAGAAGTTGCTGGTAAATTAAGAATAGATAAATCATTTTTGTTAAGAAAATCACATAACCCAAGAATGAGATCGGCTTCTGAAAAATTAGCAGAAGATTCTGTTGGTAACAAAGATTATTCAAGATCAATATTAACAGCAGATATAAATAAACATAATTATTCTGGAACAAGACTAACATCTTTTTATAAAGAATATGAACCAGCATTTGCAGAATATTTAAAAGAAATTGGTAAATCAACTAAATTAAAAAGTTATAATTTTACAGATAGAATGGAATTTTCTACTTTAGTTTCTCGAGCAACGAGAGGTGAAGTTGTTGATATTGTTTCTGTAAACAAGGGTGTTAATGCTACAAAAAAATTATTTAAAGGTATGCTCGATGATTTAAAAAAAGATGGAGTTGAGGGAGCTGCAGATATTTTAGATAATCCAAATTATTTTCCTAGACATTGGTCAATAGGAAGAATGCAGGAAGTTCAAGATAACATTGGTTATGATAAAGTAATTAATTTTTTAAAAAACTCTTTAGTTAAAGGATCAGATAATTTATCTGATGCAGATGGCACAAAACTTGCTGGTCATATTTGGAGAATGATTAATCAATCAAAATTTGGTGATGGTTTTTCTGTTGATAGAGTTTTAAAAACTACAGACGAATCAGAATTAAGAGGTTTAATCGGAGATTATACAAAATTAAAACCTAATGAAATAGAAGATTTAATTAAAGTTTTATTAAAACCCACAAAACCTTCAGTACCTTCTAGATTAAAAAGAAGAGCATCATTTGATGAAACACATGAAGAAATTATTAATGGTAAAACTATTAAACTTACTGATATGTTAGATAATAATACAGAGGGTGTTGTTGGTGCTTATATAAATCAAATGTCAGGTCATATAGCTCTTGCTAGAACTGGTATAAAATCTAAAAAAGATTTTGAAAAAATATATGATTATATAAAAGAAGGATATACTATTCCTGAAGTTGCAAAAAAATATTCAAATAAATTAAGTCAAGCAAAACAAAAGTATGAATTAGATACTTTAGATATACTTTATAAACAATTAATTGGAACACCTGTTGAAAGAGATATTAATAGTGCAACTTCTATAGCTTTAAGAAATGTAAGAAAATATAATTATGCTAATGTATTTAACCAAGTAGGTTTTGCTCAAATTCCAGAAATGGGAAATATTATTGGTACTGCAGGTATTAGATCATTTATAAAATATATTCCAGAATTTAAAAATATTGTATCAAGAGCTAAAGATGGAAAATTGTCAAATGAATTTTTAGATGAAATAGAAACATTAGTTTCTGGCACAGGATCAAACAGATTAACAGATAGTGTTCTTAATAGAACAGATGACTTTGCTGGAATGACAACTCAAGTTGGAAAAATAGAAAAAACTTTAGATGTTGCTACAAGAATAACATCTGATTTTTCTGGCTTTCATGCTGTAGATACTTTATCAAGAAGATTAGCTACAATTACTTCCTTTGATAAACTTGCAAGATTTGCCACAAGTAAATCAAAATTAAAACCATCTGATATAAAAAGATATAAAAATATTGGATTTAGTGAAGATGAACTTGAATCAGTATTTAAAAATATTAGAGAAAAATCTACATTTATTGAAGGTGGTTTAACTGGAAGAAAAATTAGAAGATTAAATGTTGATCAATGGGATGATCAAGATTTAGTAAATAAAATGTCATTATATATGAACAGGCATTTAAGAAGGGTTATTCAAGAAAATAATTATGGAGAAATGGTAGCAATAGGTAATGGAGAAAAATCTCCACTTGCTAAAGTAGTGTTACAATTTAGAAATTTTATATTAACAGCTTATTCTAAACAATTACAACATGGTTTACACATGAGAGATTTTACTTTTTTTAGTTCTATAGCTTCATCTAGTATTATAGCTTCATTAGTGTGGGTAGCTCAACAACACATAAGAGCAATAGGAAAAAGTAAAGATGAGAAAGAAAAATATTTAGAAGAAAATTTAAGTATAGAATCTATAGGAAAAGCTGCTTTTCAAAGAAGCACATTTTCTACTTTAATACCTGCAATTTTAGATACAGGTTTATACATTACTGGAAATAATCCTCAATTTAATTATAGAAGCTCTGGATTAGAAACAAACTTAATAACAGGTAATCCTACTTATGCTTTAGGTGAAAAAATAGTAGGTGCTATTAGATCTACTGGTAAAGCTATAATAGATGATGAATATGATTTTAGTAAAAGAGATGCTTATAAGTGGAAATCTATTATGATGTATCAAAATATGATAGGTTTTACAAATATTTTACAATATATGATAGATGAATCTGATTTGCCAAGTACATCTAAATAATGTAGACAACAATAAAAGAATTTAATATAGAGAATTAAATATGACAATATCATCTACTACAGTAAAGAACTCCTACTCTGGAAATGGTACACTAGATACCTTTAACTATACTTTTAAAATCTTTGCTGACTCTGATTTACAGGTTATCATAAGGGATGCGACAGCTACTGAAACAGTAAAAACTTTAACGACTCATTATACAGTAACAGGTGCAGGAAATGCTAATGGTGGAACTATAGTATTCACAACTGGCAATATTCCAACTTCAACTGAAACTGTAGTAATTAGAAGAGCTGTTCCGCAAACACAAGCAATAGATTATATTGCTAATGATCCTTTCCCTGCGGAATCACATGAAGAGGGATTGGATCGTTCAATGATGTCAATCCAACAACTTCAAGAAGAAGTTGATAGATCGATCAAGTTATCAAGAACCAACACAATGAACAACACAGAGTTTGCTGTTGGCGCAACTGATAGAGCTGGAAAGATTTTTGGTTTTGATGACAATGGTGAACTTGTTGTATCTCAAGAACTAGGAACTTTCAAAGGCAACTGGTCAGCATCAACTACTTATGCTGCAAGAGATATAGTTAAAGACACATCAACAAATAATATTTTTTTATGTAACACTGGTCATACATCTTCTGGATCTCAACCACTAACTACAAATACAGATAGTGCTAAATGGGATCTATTAGTAGACGCAGCTAGTGCAACAACAAGTGCTACTAATGCTGCCGCATCAGCTACAGCTGCAGCTACTTCAGAAACTAATGCTGCAACCTCGGCAACAACAGCTACAACAAAAGCAGGTGAAGCATCGACTTCAGCTACCAACGCATCAACATCTGCTACAAATGCTGCGACTTCTGCTACTGCCGCACAAACAGCTCAAGCTGCTGCAGAAGCTGCTTTAGATAATTTTGATGATAAATTTTTAGGTGCTAAAGCTAGTGATCCAACTGTTGATAATGATGGAGACGCATTAACAGACGGAGCATTATACTTTAATACTACTGATGATGTTATGAAAGTTTATGACTTGACTAACACTCAATGGAGACAAATACAATTATCAACTTCAGATCAAGCAAATGTTAATACTGTTGCTGCAGATCTATCTGGATCAAACACAATAGGAACTGTTGCAGGATCTATTGCTAATGTTAATACAGTAGCAGGAAACAATACAAACATTAATACAGTAGCAGGTATATCTGCAAATGTAACTTCAGTAGCAGGAATAAGTTCCAATGTAACTGCTGTAGCTGGAAACGAAACAAATATTAATGCGGTTAATTCTAATTCTACAAATATTAATACAGTAGCTGGTGCTAATACAAATATAAATTCAGTTGCTACAAATATAGCTTCGATTAATACTGCTGCAACAAACCTTGCAGACATAAACGCTTTTGCAAATATTTATCTTGGACCACAATCATCTGCTCCAACTGCAGATCCAGATGGAAGTGCATTAGATATTGGAGATTTATATTTTGATACTGTTGCTGGACAGCTTAAAGTTTACTCTGCAACTGGGTGGATAAATGCTGGGAGTTCCATTAATGCAACTGCGGCAAGATTTTATTACACAGCAACTGCTGGTCAAACTACATTTACAGGCACAGATAATAATGGCGAGACTTTGGCATACGATGCTGGTTATGTAGACATTTATCAAAATGGTGTAAAATTAGTTAATGGTGTTGATGTTACTGTAACAAGTGGAACATCTATTGTATTAGCTGCTGGTGCTGCAGTAGGAGATAGTATAGACATAATTGGTTATGGTACTTTTGATATTGCAAATATTAGTGCATCAAATATTACAAGCGGAACTCTAAATATTGATAGACTTCCTTCTCCAACATTAACAGTTAAAGGTGATGGTTCATCAACAGATGCTGCTATACAATTAAACTGTTCACAAAATTCTCATGGTGTTAAAATTAAATCACCACCACATTCAGCTGGTCAATCTTATACTTTAACTTTACCTCAAAGTATTACTAATGGTTATTATCTTAAAACAGATGGTACAGGTAATTTATCTTTTGCAGAAGTACCTCAACCAGTAGTACCAACAGTAGCAGATGTATCTCAAACTATTGCACCTGCAACAGCTACAACGATTTCAATTACAGGTACTAATTTTGTATCAATACCAATAGTAGAATTTATTAAAACAGATGGTTCAGTAACTTTAGCTAACACAGTAGCATTTACAAATGCAACTACACTTTCAGTTAATGTAACTTTAGCTTCTGGTAACTACTATGTAAGAATAGAAAACCCAGATGGAAACGCAGGAAGAAGTACAAATAATATTTTAACTGCATCTACTGCTCCATCATTTACAACTGCAGCAGGTTCACTTGGTACGATTGCAGGAAACTTTAGTGGAACTGTAGCAACGATTGCAGGTAGTTCAGATAGTGCAATTACTTTTAGTGAAACAACTTCTGTATTGACTACAGCAAATTGTACTTTAAATTCTTCTACAGGTGTGATAACAACTACAGACTTTGGTGGTGCTTCAACAACACCTACAACATATAACTTTACAATAAGGATTACAGATGCCGAAAGTCAAACAGCAGATAGAAACTTTAGTTTCACTTCTAGCTTCGGTGCAACAGGTGGAGGACAATTTAATTAATCATGGCTAGTACATATCTAAAACGAACTAATGGTACACCAACTAACGATAAAATAGGTACTATTTCTGTATGGGTAAAAAGGTCTAAATTAGGTACAGACCAAAGAATACACATGAACTTTGCA
>VMHT01155967.1_pt1 | contig 18503 bp, 22 predicted proteins | sample 4693611 | NCBI WGS metagenome assembly VMHT01 (sample SAMN12280063, study PRJNA550983) | marine metagenome | isolation source: seawater sampled from same location over 5 years 0.02-0.2 micron viral filtrate | place: USA: collected off the coast of southern California halfway between the port... ...
GAACCAATATTAGGGGACCAGGGGGGGGGGGGGGCGGGTGAGGCCGCAGCGACAAAAAGGAGAAGAGAGGGGGGGGGGGGGGGGGAGTGGATGCAAACAACAGCTATTTGACCCCGTGTAAAACCACAATTGAAGCGGAACAGCCCCAGGCCGCATTTATCACGTTGGACAGTAAAGCGCCGGCATTGTAGCACGGTTGTCCGAGTGGTCCAAGGAGTAGGACTTAAGTTCCTCTGGGTGTTGTCCCGCGCAGGTTCGAACCCTGCACCGTGCATGCTAGCCATCGACATTCGCCGTTCCCTGTCTTTGGTCAAGCTCGTTCATTGCCACGGCAAGACTTTTTGGTCCCCGGAACCCAGGCACAATAAACTTGGATTTGCCGTGCTTGGGCGCAAACACTTCCGGTGTGATGCCAGGCGTCGAGAGCGTGATGGCCACCCCCGGGAACTTGGATGTTTTGGTTGCATCCCAGCCTGTGATTAACCGGTCCGACGCCGGCCCGCGAAACGTGCCCGTCGCCACCGCGTTTGGAGCCGAAATAGCGGTGAACCACGGCGGGGTTTCCCCTGTTGTCTTTGACAACCATCGCACAAACGTTGCTACCGCGGCCACCGCCGACGCCGGATGCCCGCGCGCTGCGCGAATAATGTTGCCCGTACTAAACAAAGACACCGATCCATGCGCGGCCGTGTAGACCCTGTGCTGTGAAAACGGCGCCTTGGCCACTTCAGACATTCCAGATATTTTATTTGATGGCACAGTATTCTTAACCGGTTTCCCGAGCAAACAGTGAAGCACGCGGCGGCGACCAATCTGACGCAGCGACCCGTGAAGAACAACGTTAGATACGTGTAAACTCTCAATGTGCGCGCCCGTGTATGATTTTTCAAACGCTGCTGCAAACCGCATCGCGGGCACCGACGGCCGGCTGGGTTGCTTCGCGGCTTTCATGACGGCGCCTCGACCACACAGCGCCCATGCCAAAAGCAGCCCCTATGGATGCCAACTTGCGGCGAATCAAAGCCACGACCGGCGTCGAAATACACAACAAACGCCTCCTCGTCTCCGCGATTGGCACGACAGAAACGGAGACCCGATCCAAGCCAGAGCCGACAGATTCAAAAGCCGAGAGCGCGTTTGCGTCAACTTGCGCAACGGCGGGCGGTACACGACCTAACCGCGAATCAACCACATAAAGTAAGACCCCAACAAAAAAAACACAAACCAAAGGAGAAACGCATCTGTTTAAAATGAAAAGAACGCACCGGTTATTGTACCCAGCAACTTTTTCCGACCAACGGCGCCTGGCCAGGGTTCGTCATATCGATTTTTCTCGAAACCCGCGCGTATCGTGGGCCAGGAGTCGCAGCTTGCCGGGGCAGACTCGATTGGGCAAAACACGCACGATGGCGGATAACGTTCCGTACAAAAATCGGCGTGCACCGACTCACAGCCGTGGCTCGTGACGGCGGCATCGGCGATTCGAGGGTAGGGGGTGGACGGTCGCATACCCAACGCAGTCTGTGGCAGACCGGCCAAATAGATCAGCGAGTCAGTGCAAGGAGGCGCGTAATGGACATTTGGCCGGCCCGCCCCAAGACATCGTTGGCGTACTAAACATGATGACTCATATATTTGCTCGCCGTAGATGAAAAGTAAAAACCCCCAAGAATGGGAAAACAGTCAACCATCGCGGGAGTGCAGTGCATGCAGCGCATCATCTCACAGTGTCATTTCAAAAAACACGTCAACGATGACATTGGCACTTGGTTTATCGGCAACTGCGCCACCACGGCGGGAAATGCAAGCATCTGCCTCGCAAATGACTCGTTCACGATGAACATCGACGACGGCACTGCGCTGCGACTCATGACCGCAACGCACCCCCCTACGTTTGATGCCTGTCGCGGGTCCCATTTTGTCGAAACCCAGTTTGAGATACCCGGGGAATGGCACGCCGACGAGCCCGAAGACATGATTGACAATTTTTGTGAATTTGCGATTGACACGAGTACGATTCAAGCGCCAGAAGCGCCCGACAATCCCATGACCGACTACGCCATAAGCGAAACGCTCGATAAAGTGCAATTTGTGGCCCCGGGCATTCCACCGCAGACGGCCCCCGCCAAGATTCACGACGGGGTTTTGCCTCTGGACGTGCCGAAACAGGCATCGAGAACCGGCGGCAGGGCTGCCAACGTCGGAAGCTTTCGCGAGCTGTAAAGCAAGTTTCAGTGCATTGCCAGATCAACAAAAGTGCCGTACGTCGTACTTGCTTGGTTGCGCTGCCTGCGAAGTTCTTTTCTGCGGCTAAGCGCCGCCTTGAACATTTTTTGCTGGGGCCGTGGCAACTTGCTGTAAAACGGATCTCGGAAATATTTTGCGATTTCCGTGCTGTCCATCGTAATTATGTCTACAAACAACCGCGCGCCACGGGTAGTAATAAACTTCATTCCGTCTGCGGGCTCAGTGCGCCACGAGTCGTTATCGTAAACTGCCATGATGGTGCCTGGTCTCTTGGCCATTGAAACAGTCCCTTCCACGATGCGAGCATAGACACTTCCTCCTTCGTCCACAAGAATGTCAGGCAATTCGCCATTCTCAAACGTGTCTCCCACCCCAAACGGGTCTTTGATCCTTACCATGATTGCCCGTGTGCGTTTAATAAAATATCTCCTCTTATATCCCAGCTGCGCAAAACTGAAGAGACTTTAAACGTGAACCTTTAATGAATGTATAGTTTGCACACACAACAGCAGGTCGCAGTCAGTATTTGCAAAACAAATAAAATTGGTCTAGCGATGAGTCATATTACATCGTTGCAAAAAGTGCCCACGTGAGTCATACCTGTGGGGGTATATTACCGAGGGCGCCAGAGCAAGCACAGAATACACCAGCTATAGTTACTGACACGGGTGGGATGCAAGGCTTTCTGAGCGACTTGAAATCTGAGCACTGTCCGTCTTCCAGAGACAAATACGCGTTTGAGGCGTATTTAATTAAAAATAACCCCGATTTGCTCGAGTGTCCGAGGTTTTTTTGCAAATGTGTCTTGCTCATGTTTGACGGGAACAAAGCACTGGCACGGCGGACAGACCCGCGCAACAAACTTCAACGCGCGCCCGCGGTGACGATATATGATATTCTCCAAATGATTGGCAAGATGTGGAAACCACACCATTGGAACAACATTGATTTTGTGTTGGAGGTGGTCGGGCAAATTGGATGGATGGCCATGCCGTTGATTAGTGACCGACTGAAAAATTCCCTCTTGTACATGCTGGAGATTGTTGGCGTCGACGGGCTCACAATGGCGTGGGCGGGACGCGCCGTTCGCGAAGATTTTTCCTGCGGTTACGCCGCAGTAGCAAACGACGGCGACGCCTTGCAGTACCTCGATCGAAGTTTGCAAGTGAATCCGGCGATTTTCTACAAGGCGGCAACAAACGGCTGTTCGTTTTGCGATGTGTACATATCCCCCAACCACTTCCAGTCGCCTGCGGCGTGCAAAGCCCTTGTAACGGCCAACGGCGCCCTGCTCGAGTTTGTTCCCGAGCGAATCAAAAACCAAAAAGATATTATTCTGGCGGCGGTGAGGAAATGGGGAGAGAGCCTTCAGTTTGCCCCGGACCAATGGCAAGACGATACGGGCGTGGTGACGGCCGCCGTGACTCAAAACGGCGCTGCGCTACAATACGCAACCCCCCGGCATTGGAGTGCCAAACCCGTTGTCAACCTTGCCATCGAGACGTTTCCTGCTGCACTTTGTTTGGCGCCCAAGGATCTTCAGATGGATCCCGACATTTACAAGAAAGCAGTTGAGCGAGGCCCCGCGGACGTCCTTAGCAAAATTTCACTGGAAGCACGAGACAATGCTGAACTGGCCATGATGGTGTTTATGTCGGCGCCCCGAGAGCCTTTAGACGATGATGACTACGACCACGTTCCCCTTGCTACACATTTTAAGGATTGCGACAACGTTTTGAAAAGCCCCGACGTTGCCCGCGAAGCAGTTAATCAAGACCCTAGAAATATCACCATGTTTGTAAAGGAGGCAGTTTCCCGCGAACTGTGGAAAACCGCAGTTGATCTGTACCCGTACATTATTCTCTACGTTGAAGACGACGCGCTTCGGCAAGAGCTTGCGCCCGATGCGGTTCGAAAAGAGCCGAATTTGTTGTTGCACTTTGAGGAACAAGATTTTTCAAAAGCCGTGTATGAAGCAGCCGTTAAAAAGGTGCCCGAGGCCATTGCGATTATTCCCCCCGAAATCAAAAAAGACCGAGCGATTGTTCTTGCTGCAATCAAGCAGTTGCCGCAGCTTGTAAACATGCTAGATCCAGCGTGTCTTAACCACCGGGAAGTTGTGTTCTCGGCGCTGGCGGTTGTGCTTTTTAACCGCAAAGTCCCAGACTTTCTGAACGATTATTTCAAATCCGAGTGCAACAAACTGGGCATTGACAACCTGGTCTACGTCATGTGCCAGTACAACGTGTACAAGCAACTCTGGATCAAGGAGGCGTGGTTGGCGGGGTCGACGCTCAGAATGATCTACCAGAGTTTGGTCAAGCCGTGGTCGGTGGCCACCCGCCACTTGTTTTCAGACGCTCAGAACGACGCTGTGGGGATGTTTTTTCGATGTATGGTCGCGTTGCCCGGGCGGGCGTGCCAAACCCGGATACCCGGGTCGTGCACCACGAAACGCAGGCGACTCAACTTTGGCGAGTCGATCAAACGCCCGCCCGCGCTGCCGTACGATATGATGCTGCGCATTGCCGGGATGACGACAAGGGATTCGTTTCAAACCTTTCATTTTGAATAAATTACATGCGCGTAACTTAACGGGCGCACCTATCGGTTTTTAGACCCTTTTGGCGGGTGTTTTTGCGCCGTTTTGCGCCCGCCGGTTTTCCATAGCTCGGTGCACGCCAAGTGCCGGGCGGTGCCGGCCTTTGCCGTGTCGCACTTTTGACGAGCACGAAACGACTTGCGTGCTTTGGCCGAGTAGTTGTTGCCGTAGGCAGTGTTGCCGGCGTGCACGAGCTTGCGCTTGCCGTTGACGCAGTAGAGCTTCATGATTTTTTTGCCGGGCCGGGTTGACTTGCGCACCTCCCCGCATTTCATCGACGCTTTCACCGACTTGGGCATGGTCGGTTAATTCAGTGGCTACCCATGGGATCCGGATATATCCCGGCCGGTTGTATTGCTGGTGAGCATGCCAGCATGGTCAAGGACGCCTGCTACTACCGTGTCAAGAGAAAGTACGCCGTGTTTCCGTCGGCGCGCGCATCGCAGGCGATTGCAAAATGCCGCAAGGCCAGCGGCCACACGCGCAAGACCAAAGCCGGCAAGAACTTGAAGCGATGGCAGGCAGAGAAGTGGAAAAACACAAAGACGGGCAGGCCGTGCGGCAACAGCAAAGACAAAACCGAGTACTGCCGTCCCACAAAGCGCGTGTCCAGCAAGACACCAAGGACGTCTGGGAGCATGTCATCGGCCGAGAAAGCAAAGCGATACCACCAGAAACAGGCCGGGAAGCGCGCCACAAAGACATGATGTTTTAAAGTGCCGTGGCACGTTAAGTGCCATTGTAGAGCGGGGTTGTCTACAAAACTTATATATATGCGCACATCGTTAGTATGTAACATACAATAATTAAATGGCAGACCTGTCGGCGGACGCGTTCGGCGGCGGGGCCGCCGGCTTGTCGGCGGTTGACTTGCGAACAGCCCCGTTCCAAATCGATTACGGGGACGAACGCTTAAGGGCGCGACAGACCGATGGAGCGGACCTAGAAAAGTTGCTTCCGCTCCTGGGTTCAGCAACGGGAAACATGCCTTCGGAGCCAATCGAAATCACCTACGCAATGTACCCGAGCATCTACGGCGCGCTTGAAGAGATTGTCGCGCCCGGAAACATGTTTTCCCCGGATTCGATCGTTTTTATGCCAAATAGTGCCCGGTCGCGTTCCTCTTTTGTAAAAAGTGGCAACGGCCCGTACCACATCGACGACGAAACAATCACACGCCAAGTGTTTGTGGCAGTCGGCCAAGGCGCAAGCAAACCGGTTATGGACACCTTTCGCAAAGTGGACGGCGTCATTGTGCACGATGCGCCGTTTATTTCCGAACGTAACGCCGGAGGACTCTTTGTCGTCAATTTTAAGAAGAGCGGGTTTGCGCGCAAGCCGCAGGAGCGGACATTTTTTAAAACGGAGGGGCTTCCGCTCGAAACGATAAGTCCGTACAATGTCGATGCCGCCAACGCAATCGTGGTCGACGCGACGTATGCGACTGTGCCAATGTGGGCAATCAACTCGGAAAACAAATTAGAGACTGCGCAAGAGAACCTTGAATCGGTCGACGCGTTTACGACGAGCCCGGGCGATGAAGCGCAGAAGCCAGGGCTCAAGGAACGCATGATTGCACGTGTCGCAGAAAACCTGGTTGGCGCGCGGCAGCCGTTGACCGGCATGACCTTTAGCGTTGCTGCTGCAAACAAGCTTATGCTGGCGGCAGCAAGCACGCAAAAAAAAATCACCGACATGGATCTTCAAAATGAGGTGCTGGGCACCGATGGCATGTCTACGGACACAAAGATGGCCATCATCGACGGGATCAATATGACGACCAGCATGCTCATGGCGCCCGAAGGCGTTGCCAAGGTCACCAAATGGGGGACCGTCAAGGCGGCCATCAACCGACTGGCCGACAACTCGGCGTTGACGAAAAATACGGTTACAGCCGACATTGTCTCCGGGCCCGATTTTCCATTTCAGGGCATTGTGCAACGCGCGTTGCGGGAAATTCAAAAGGACGACCGATACTCAGAGTCGGCGGCCCGGTTTTTTCTTACCAACGCACAGAACATTCGCCCGCTCACGCGCGCCGTCGTCTACTATAACCTTGTGTTTGAGCCCGGCTTTGAGTACCCATCGGGCAACGCCGGCGACCAACGTAAAATGATTATTTCAAACAAAGGGACCAAACACGGCAAGTATTCGAAAGACGGACTCTTTGGGGCCTTTGCGCGGGCGATGAAGCAGAAACTTGACATGGGATTTCGACCAAACATGTATCCTCAGCCGTACCTTGCCCGGTTCATTTTGGCTCAAGAGCTCAAAGCCGAGTACCTGCGCCCATTTGCCAGCGCCCCAAACCAAACACGAGCTGGTTTTGCCGACCGATGCGGCATACCAAGCGCGCGCTCATTGGCGGTTGCTGGCCCCGGCAGGTTCACCGACAGGGTCATCGGAACAGCAAGCGCATTGTAATGTTACAAAAGAGTTTTTAGCGACTCGTCGCGGGGGGCGCTTGGCGCGTGCGTGTTTCTAAAATGCCCCTTGAGCCCCCACGCCGCCGTAGTCTCGTCGATCTGAGCCACAAACACCCCGTCGAGGTTCTTAAACGTCACGGTGGCGGCGCCCCCGCCGTTCAAAAATACAACCTTGACGACCAGCGCCGCGACGCCTGCGGTCGTCGTAAACGGCTGCACAATTTCCTCGACCCGGGCTTCGCGGTGGTTTGGCCCAAGATACAGCGTGCTGCCCACCTTCATGTCCGCGGCCATGTGCATGCTTCGGTGCGAAAATGTAAACCGCAGGTTGCCCACCCCCGCGCAGCATCCGTTGCCGGCCATGGCATTTAATTACACAACGAGCGCCCGGACACGATATACGATCTGCCAATAAAAATGCCACCGCGTCAAATACCACCCGTCGCCGAGCTCGACGACACGCACAAGTCTGCAAACGACCCCTCTAACCGCTGCCGCTTTCGCGCTTCGTGTAGTTGCAGTTGGGCTTGTGTTGTGGGAAACCGTAATTCATACTCGGAGTCGAGGCGCTCTGCGGCCGCAGCGGACATGCGACTTTTAACATCGCTCGGCCCACGTGGCTCTCTCGCAGTCTCCAAAAGACTCGAATTAAAAAATTGTGTCTCTCGGTGTTTGACAAGAAACAGAAGCTCATCAATCATCGGCCCCGTACAGGCAAGCACCCAACACGAGTGGCCTGCAGTTTTGGACAGCAAGAATTCATACAGAGACCCTTCAAACGTCGATCCGTCCTCAAATGTTCCTCGCAGGGAATTCTGAGGGTATTGCCGCAGCAAAAGGCCGTTAATCGTCAGTTTTTTCCTGCTAAACACGACCGTTAATCCCATGATTCGCGCAATTCCGGCTTCGATTAAATAATTGATGACGGTTTTGCACGACTTCAGCACGGGGAACTGAGTTGCCATCACATCTGACAACGGAAAAGGCAACGAAACGTTCGATTTGATCTCGCCTGAAAGCCTTTTCCACCGAATAGCGGCGTGGTGGATCGCAAGCTTGTACGCGGCGGTCTTCCCAGCAACGTCAGTTTGCACCACGGCACCCAAAATTGGGCCGATCAACCGTATAGAACTCGGTTTTCGTATTATTTTTGGATTGGCACCGCGAATTTCAAGCACAGTCTCGTATATTTTGTGGTCCTCATCGGTTCGAGGACTTATGATTTCCAAAGGCTCGTTCTCCTTTGTTCGGCCCAAACGCGGGATCATGGTCACAACATTGCAATCAACCAATTTTCCGTTTATCTTAATTTGAATTACAAGCGACTTCCGCTGCTCGACCTCCCGAATCGAATCAGCCACCAGCTGCCGAACGTCGCCATCAGACAGAATGCCAGAACCAGATTTGATCATGCGAAAGTTGGTTTTGAGGTCCACGAAAGCTTGTTTAGTTGAATATGAGCTCGGAAGACCCTTTACGGCGCCGCCCTTTCCTAACCTTCTTCCTTTGCCGCGGCCGGACATGGTGTGTGCACCTAGTCGGCATCGACAACGCTTATACATCCGTGTGAGTCATCGCAAGCATTTTTTAAAACGCAAACGCCCGATGAGTCATACTCGCCCACGGTGCTGGTGGTGCCCGAGCGCACATGCACATCACAGCACCCGCCGGGCCGGGCCACTGACAGCAATGAACAAGGGGTTAAACTTGATTTCCCACAAGAATTTTGCCGCGCTGCATACGGTGATTCAAAGCTTTGAACCCAGCCCAGAAAATCGCGCCTGCGAGAACGCGTACGTGTCGGCGATGCAGCTACACAACGTTTACATGGCTACGCGGTGTCCCGAGTGGTACAGGGCTTCGGTCGTTGCATACACGCACGCAGTAGAGCTTTGCGCGCTGGCGCAGACACGCCCGCTGCCACCCGACGTTGCCTGTAGATTTAAGTTTTTTTGTTGAGCGCCGCTCGATTTTTAGTCGCCCACTTTGTTATTTTTGAGTACACTTTGTGTATATATGCGGTTCAAATACAGATGGTGGGTACTTGCCATGGCGTCCAAAGCGCCGACCACGCGCGGCGTAAACCGCGCGCACTTGTTTGCCTCGGCCGTCCACACCGCGGCGTTTATTGCGCTGCTTGCTGCGGCCTACGACACCGCCGATCGCAAGACGTATCTGAAACAGTTTTGGTACCGGGGCCCGGCCTTGACCGTGCGGCGATGGTTTGAGCAGTGTTCGCTGACAACCTGCGACACAGAAATTTTTAGAGTGTTTCCGCCACCCGACGCCACCTTTATCCGCGCAGCGGGGTTTGGAATCCCCGGCGTTGCCTCCATCTACGTGCTGTGGTCTGCAATCATTCACTTCCTGACGTGGTACCGCGGCTGGAGCGGCAACGTGACAAAATGGATCGACTACACGGTAAGAGCCCGCCGTATTGCCACAATTTAAAAACTGGCGGCACAAAGCTGACCGTGTGCGCCTACGGAAACCGCCCAGGTCACGGCACCGACCATGTTCTCGGTCATGGCGGTTATTTTTGGCAGCACGTCGACCACGTTGATTTTTGTGTGGCCGGTGTACATGGCCCTGCTGCTTGTGGCCGCTGGCTTTCTCGAACCGCTGCCGGGAAAGCGGTCGACGCGGCTTGAAAGCGCCCTTGTGGCGTGCCTCTGTGCCGTGTATGTTGCCCTGTGGGCATTCATTGGCCAGGCCGCGTTTGAGATTTCCAACCCAGATCGCGAGGTGCAGGCAACCACGAGCTTCCGGGTGGCGGCGGCGCCGCGGGCGCCAATCATTGGCTTTTATTTCTTGATGTTTTTTATTTTTAGCTCGTTTGCAGGATTTTACATTGCTTCCATGTTTGGACGCCTTGCCGATCCCGTCGTACGCGACGCATGGTGAGTTTTGATTGATTTGTGGTTAGCGCAGATGTTGCGTTTGGAGGGCAAAGCTCACTATAATTTCCGATGTCCCGCTTGCAGGTACCTGTGGCTGTCGATGGTCAGCAAGACGTCGCTGCACTTGATTATTGGGCTGACGGTGATTGGCCAAGGCTCGACGCTCAACGTCGATGGCGACGGCTCGCAGCGTTCAAGCATGGACACATTCCTGATTGGGTTTTTGGGGTCGCTCGGGATTGCCGTCGTTCTTGGATTTGTTGTGAGGTTTATCGTGAAAGCGTAGCATGCACACCCTCGACGCATTTGCGGCGGCGCTTGCAATCACGCTAAATGTTGAGCCCATGTATGACGTGTTTTTTTGTATTGACGACAAACTCGTGACATGCTACGATAAAAACGGCCACGTTTTACTGCGGTTTACAACCCCCGAAACGCTTTTACATTTTCCAGCTATGGTTGAGTCTGACATTCCGTATGTGTCGCACTTTGAGGTAACGAGCGCGCACAGCGCAAAACTGGTACCCGCCGGCGTCCTCAACCGGTGAGCACCGGCTCGACTTCAAGCGCCACACCAACAAGTCCAACCACAAGCCCGGTCCAATCGGTAGCCGCGGCGTATGTTGCCGACCGCATGTGTGACGCCACCGCGGCAAACAAAACCGTGAGCAGCAGCCCGGCCACAACCACGAGCCGGCCCCACTTGCACACGAAGATCCCAACCACCCGCTTGATGTCAACAAAGAGCGCACACGTGTACCCGATAAAAATCCCGACGGCAACAGCGACGACTGTCTGCTCGCGGCTGTTGATTGCTTGCAGGTATTTCTCGTCAAGCTCGTCTGACCACGGCTCGCCAACCACCAGGTGGTACACACTGGTCGCCACCGAGACATAGCTCAAAAAGGCCCTCATCGCCGGAAGAACCGAAAGGCGTTTGACAAAAAATCGCAACGCCAAGATACCCACAATAATGTTTGCAACCAAGAAGACACCTTCGGCACCGTCGTAACAGCCATCACCAAAGGTGCCAGACCACCCGTTGCCGTAGTTGCAATTTTTGCGCGGCATCGCCACCAGTTTGCAAACGCTATTTACGAAAAAACCACGTCAAAAATATACAATTGCACGCCGCCGGCTAAGATTGCCACCCACTGGTTTGCCGTATCTTGAGTGGCGCTGTACCACGAGAGAAGCACAACTGCCAGCGTGGTGGGAGTCACCACACCGTACACGTTCAAGACCACCGCAGCTGTTGACACCAGCGCAGACAAGGCGTTGTTGTTTGCTGCGCTCACGACCGACACCGCAACCAAAATCATCATGAGCAACCGTTCCTGCAAGAGCATCGTGCCTGCGTTTGTGCGATCCAAGGACCTCATACCTGAGATTTACGAACCCGTTTTTTTAGAGGAGCAAACGACTCTCAAATACCGCGGCATGCCGGTTGAAGCGCTTGCACCATTTGAAGAATTCTCCGAAGATGAGTACCCGATTCGATCGCACTTCAAAAGCACGGGCAGACTTGTTGGATTTGTGCACTCAAACCAGCCGATACAGACGATGAGCAGCCGGTCGATTGTCTTAATTTGCGTGATAATCATGGGCTCCATCACAGTGCCCTTCAACGCGGCCCCGGGAACCCCGTTTTACGTCAACAACAAACAGGTCGGCGTATTCATAGCGGACCAACGCGTGTGTATTGACTCCATATTTTAGTAAAGAACTCGGTCGGTTTGGCAACGGCGGCGATGGCCGCAAACCGCCACAGCCGCGTAACGTAGCCGTATGCCATCATCGACAAGACCCCCGTCAGAATGCACGTTGTGCCGACGTTTAAACACACCGCGCCGGATGTGTGCGACCACAACACAAGGCCTGTCGCCACCGCGGCGTAGCCGGTCAGCAGCGCCGACACCTTGGCGATCCCAAGCGGCAGAACAGCCAGTATCGTAATGACGGTGATGGTGGTCACATTTTTAATGCCACAGGGCCAGCCAAACACGGACGCCGTTGCCACCCCCAGCACAAAAACGGTGGGAAACACACAGATGGCCCACGAAAAAATTAAGAAATTAGAAGGCGACCGTTGCGCCGCAAGCTCGTTGACTCGTCGGTACGACCCGGTCATGTATGCATATTTTACAAAACAGCTAAAAGCAAGGATTGCCAACGCAAGGCTTTGTGCCGAGAACGTCATGGCGCCTGTTAATCCCACGTAGCCCTCGGCGTAAATAGGGACCATCGCGCGTAGACACATGCAAGCACGGAGCCGAGGTCAAAGGAATTGCACACGCAAACCCCACGCCCGGCAACGCGGTTCGATTCACATCGCGCGTGCCTGGTGGTTGATGTCGGTGGTCAACCCGCGCCTGGGGTGTCACGGTTCGTGCGTGTCCAAAATAAACGCGGTTGCGTTGATAAACGCGTTGCTTGCCACAACCGGAAAGTTGCCCACGTACCACGACCCTTTCGCGGCGTCGCCGTCGCCGTCGCCCACAAAACTCGCGGCGGACGTCTCGACATACAGGATATTAGTAGGCATAATCGCGGGCGTCTCCTCTGCCATCGTGAGCATGTGGCCTATCTCAGGAATACCCTTGGTAGAAAACTCCCGCCAAACAAGATCGACAAAGGTTTGCACATCGCGACGGGCCGCCGAAAAGGGCATCGACGACATGAGCTCGCGCTCCGCGCCTGCGTACTTGTCCAGCCCCGAAAAAAGGACCATATGGTCTTTCAAGACCCCGCTCTCGCCGGAAATCTCAATTACCGGGGGACTAAATTTAGTTGTCGTGCGACGAATAATCACGTTGTCCGACACCGGGCACGAGAACATTTCGCAGTCGGGCGTACGGCCCCCGGTGCGCGTGTACCGATGCGTGCCCCACACCGTCTTTCCGGGCGAACGCGCCACGTACAACGACCCAAACTCGGCAAATGCGCTCAACGAGTCCAACGTGCTAGTCAAGCACGGTGTGGCCGCTTGTTGGTTTGCTGCGTCACGGGCGTACCACACATCGCCGCGCTGCCACACGCAAATCATGGTGCCCACCAGCGGCGCGCTCTCCGGCGGGAGCTTGGAAAAGTCGCCGACGTTTGCGGACGAACCGTTCCCGACGTACAAATAACACACCTGCACGTCGATTCCCGTGGCAACCCTTTCCGCAAAATAAACCTCGTCGTACGGGTACGGACACACCACCACCGAATCCGGCAGCTGCACCTCGTCATACACAAGCGCCGCTGCGGTCGAACGGACCACCCGCTCGAGCTCGGTAAACATTGCCCGCGTCGACTTGATGCTCACGTCTTTTTCCCACGGCCGCGGCGTGTCAATCTGCCCAGACTCCATCGAGCGCTTGGCGCGCGACGAGGCCAGCAGCGCGCCGATCGAGCTCATGCCCGGCCGTACAAACGAGCGCATTCTGCTAGTCATAAACGCGCTCTCTTTGCTAAATCGATTGGGGTTGTAGTTGAGCAACGTCTCTATTGTTTCAGACTCTGCAAGTTTTGGAAGAGAGCCCCTTGACGAGGGAGGGGCCGCAACAAGCTCGTACACCTCGGCGGACGGCAGATTCAGGGCCATCGGCGCCGAAACGGCAGCGCCGCCGACGCCCGAGTTGTCCGACGCCACGTAGGCCAGCGTGCTCGCCAGGCCATCGGCCGCAAAATTCTGCTTGGCCACTAAAAATTTGGTTTCGTTTTGGCGGCTCCCCGAAAACGGCTCGAGCACGATCATGCCGTCCCGGAGCCGACTGCGGAGCAGCGTGTTCAGGTTCTGGAGAACAAGCGCCTCGATAGAGTCCTTGAGCTGGCTTTCTTGCTGCCGGATCCACTCCGCTTCCAGCGTCCGAATTTTGGCGCTTACAATGTCGTCGCTCACCGCCAGGGCCTGCTCAATCAGCGCCACGCGCGAGGAACCGTACAGCCCCAACGGCCTGTCGTAGGCGATGACGGCGGTTTCGCCCTCGAGCGCCATCAACGACCATCGGAGCATTGTTGTATCGCCGAGCTGTTGCGGTTCATGACTCATATAGTATGCCCGGCATTCATGGAGGGGTGTCACCCGGCTAGGTACGCATTTGGGCACCGCTGGAACCAAGAGGCCCCAACGGTGAGGGATCTTATAAAGGTGACCCGCCGTGCATTTAAAAAGGCGGGCAAGACACCAAAACTGGTGACGGCGAGCGACGACACCGTTGCAAGATTAAACGACGGCGAGGCCGCGTGGCTGCACAGAGGATCCGTGGCCGTGGTCCGCCCACTGAAATCCAACACAGTGCGCATCGTCGCCGGGTGCGACATTGGCGTCTCGGTGAACCACAGCGAGCCGGTGCCGCTTGCATGTGGAAGTGCGGTCGAGGTTGTGGGGAAAGGCAAGCGCGTGACGGTCCGAACTCACCTGATTGGCGGGTGCATTCCAGTCCCCGTCCGCAAAACGAGCGGGTACGACGACCTTTTGCTTACGTCCCCCGGCATCAATTTGGCCGTCACGGATCAAACGAAACCAAACGGGTGGACGGACGCCATCGTGATTACAGCCGAAGGAAACTTTTTGTGCACGGGGTGTCGCTTCACAACAAAGCACTTTGCCGAAATACATTCCCATTTCCACGGCCGGCTAGTGGGAACCAACTACACGTCGCTGCTGCCCACAATTACGCCAATGGGCGGTACAACGCCAACCGGGATGCCCAACCGACTCTGACGCAGTGGACGGGCACGATTCCGCGAACGTTTATTGAGAATACGTCGATGATATGCGCATACGCGCGGGAACCCAGCATCGATGCGGTCGCCAAGCGCATGTGCGACGCCCCGGCGTATCTGCGATCCGATTGTGTTGGTGCGCCGTGGGGGTTTAGGGCCTTGGTTGTGTGCGCTCCGTGACCACCCATTAAAACGCCTTGCCGGTCGAGATGCTTTGGTACCCTTCGAGGCGCTTTGAAAAGATCAGGAGCACCATGTCCCCGAGAAGCACCGCGCCCACAAACGCCGTCACCCCGCGGAGGTAGTACAGACTCGTAAACTCGACCTCGTACTCGAGAAGATCAAATACAGTTTGAAGAACCTCACCTAAGACACCAACGACAAAGGCGCCGCCAGAAGACGACTGCTGAGTTAAGGTCCGAACGGTGGTGGGTCGCGTAATAAGCTTTGCCACAGACTTGATCGGCTCCGTCCATTTGATTCCACACTGGCTAGGGCGCGTGTGCATTTCAGTGCCCAGCGACAGAAGACGATCAATGCGCTCGGCACCATGAACAGCTGATTCCGCGACGGAACCTGCTCCTTGAGAAAGTCTTGCACCGGTTACAGCACCCATCACGAGACCGTCGAGCGGAGACGACGACTCTAAAGGAGGTGAAACATCAGCTGCTCGGCGATGGCGCACGCCGGGCCTGCTCAAAAAATTGCCCGGCGATACCATGCCGAGTGGTTCGCGAAGCTCGTAGCGGCGCTCAATCTTAGCAAACGAGTTTTGCACGGTGCGCTCGGTCTGCACGGTGGACATGATCGGCAGCGTGATGATCACAATCAGCAGCGCCGAGCCAAACAGAATCATGCGCAGGCCGGCCTCCTTGCGGTACGCCATGATGCAGTAGATGGCCAACACGCCACCCGAGCAAATCAGGAGCGTAATGTACTGGAAGCGGTCGTAGATGCAGCGGTTCTCGAGCGCCGAGGCGCACGTGTCGCCCATCAAATAGTTGTAGTAGTCGGCCACATCGTAGCTAAAGTGGCGCGAGGAGCATTGGTGCCCGTCGCCACCAAACACGCCCGATCCCACGTGAAACGGCGAAAAGTAATTCTCGCGCTTCTTTCGGTCCCGGTATTCCGCAACGCCATCAAGGTCATCACGACCAGTGCCCCGACTCTTAAGTTTGGCAGTAATTTGATTAATAATAACATCAATTTGAAGTGAAATTTCATCCGCGTCTTCGATTCGACCTTTGTAAAAACTTGCTGCGGTGGTGGAGACAGTTGAGTAATCTACTTTTAGTAAGGCGGCGCGACATTCGCTCGCTTCACGACAGTTCAAGCTAGCTTTGTCCTGCTCGTCGACGATAGCAACCTCGGTAATTGCGCCGCCTCCATTTCCCGTCAAAACAAGCACATCAAGAATGCCCGTCTTGGAGCAATCGACGCGCGCCGGCACGCCGTAGTAGTCGGCGACCGCGTTGATCACGCACGAGTCCTGTTCGACGGGGTTATGCAGCTTGTACGGCGCGCCAAGGAAAACAATGCCACACCACGCAAACAAAAAAAGTCCAGCGCCGCAGCGCGCAAGCATGTATGGCGACGTCATGGTGTTTACAACACCGGCGGCGGGGGCGTATATACAAAGTTTTTAATTTTGTGTGGCTTTACTGCGGGATGCTCGAGTCGGCCGCGAGCGCGCAGAGCCGCCAGTACCTGCAACACCGGGCCCGCCGTCAGTCACCGTGACCCCCCCCCCGCAACCTTTGTTTACAATTGCCCCATTTCTTTTTTTTTTGGGGGGGGGCGAGCGCGGAAACAAAAGGCCCGTGCATGACTTACGGGCAAAAGAGGAACGCAATGCCGAGATCGTCGTTGCCGCCATCGGACGTTTTTGCGTGAATTTTTCCCGTGCGCGGATCGTCGGTGAACCGCACAAGCTGCGTGACCAGCAGCTCGGTCAACGTCAGCGGCTTGACGCGCTTCGAGCGGTTGTCAAACGCCGTGCGGTCAACCGTGACCAAGTTGTCGGCCATGGCAATCCGGCCCTCCAGAAACAGCTGGTACGACACTTGCAGCATCGCCATCTTGTTTTCCTCGGTGGTCCAGACGCCGACCCCGGGCGTAATGTTTTTTGAGAATCGATTCTCGGTCCACGGCATAAAGACCGGCGGAAACTCTAAGAAAATGCTCATCAAGCTCGACGCCATGACCTGCAACCCCGCCACAGAAAGCAAAAGCCCACCAGCAACCCCAAAAGGCGGTCAAACCCCACAAACCCAATGTTCACTTCATTGGCAACAAACCGCACAAACTAATATTTTTGTCCCCTCGCACGCAAAATCGCCGGAAAAAGGGGGGTGTGAGCCGTTGGGTACCCACCTCGTTGTTGTTGGCTTCGACAATGGGCACCAGTGGCGACTCGTCGGACACGAATGGATGCTTGCGCACTTTGGAAAGAAATTCCCGCACCACCGCTTGCAGCTCCAGCACCTGGCACCGCGACGCGTTGACCGAGCCGAGGCCAACAATCGCCACCGTCTCCCCGGCCACGATGGCACACAGCCCCATGTCCGACTTGCCGTGGGACGCCGGGTCGATGCCGACCCACACCGTGTGCACCGAGTCGGCGCTTGCGGGGCTCACCGTTACCGGTTCTCTCCGCAGCAGCGCCGCCTCGACGATGGGCTCGGGCAGGTACGCATTAAACTTTTGCTTGAGGACACCTGCAAGCACGCACACACAAAAAAAACCAACCCACACGCAGCTGAAAACAATGCACACCGACAGCGCCACAGCCAAGAAAACGCGAGTGCGGCTGAGGTGACAAAACCAACACAAGTCACGGAAAACAACTACTTACCGTACACCTCCTGCGCAAACTCGGCGGCCTTGTTCTTGGGCATCAGGCCCGCGAGCGACGAGAGGTTCATGATGGGTTTCCACGGGGGAATGTTTGCGAGCCTGTGCACGCAGCGGAGGGCGTCGTTGTTGGCGATGCACGCCGCGCACGCGAGGCTGTGGTTGATGAGCTCGAAGAACATGTCGCCTTTGGCCATGTTCGACTCGACCCCCTTACAAAAGTCGGCAAAGAACGTCTGAGCCGGGGGCGGGGTGGTGGTACACGTAAACACGCGGCCTCGCACCATCATCAGCGGCATCGCAAACGTGTACCAAAACTGGCTCGAGGTAAACGCCACCTCGTCAAACAGCCCGAGCCGAAACGCGTCGCCGCGGCACGTATCCGGGTTTTTGGGCCGCGCGTACACCGTGTGGGCGGGGCCGCCGTTGACGCTGACCGCGAACATGTTGGCGTTGTCGCGTTCAAACGTGATGTTGCTCCACTCGGGGTGTTTGCCCTCCGCCTGCATCCACCACAGGTACTGCTTGGCCGCCATCAAGAGCTCGCCCGCGCGCTCCAGTTTGGTCGAGTACACGCACGCAAGGCACGTTCCGGATTCGAGGCACGCCAGGGAAATCGCTGCCAAAAACCGGCCCACCGTGGTGGTTTTGCCCTGCTGCCGGTTGGTGATCCACACCAAGTTCTGGCTGTCGGCCAACGACGAGTCGGACGGATCAATTAGTTTATATACCGCCCCCGGATTCTTGGACAGGCCCGTGCCC
>VMHT01121748.1_pt1 | contig 18501 bp, 13 predicted proteins | sample 4693611 | NCBI WGS metagenome assembly VMHT01 (sample SAMN12280063, study PRJNA550983) | marine metagenome | isolation source: seawater sampled from same location over 5 years 0.02-0.2 micron viral filtrate | place: USA: collected off the coast of southern California halfway between the port... ...
CTATATGGCAACAACAAAGATAGATATATGTGCAAGAGCATTAGTAATGATAGGAGCAAGTCCTATTACTTCTTTTGCAGATGGCACAACAGAAAGTACAGTAGCAAGTAACTTGTACGAAGACACAATTAAAAATATGTTATCAAGTTATCGTTGGAGGTTTGCTAGTAAACAAGCACAATTATCAAGATTAACTGATGCACCAGATCATAAATGGGATAGTGCATATCAGTTACCTTCTGAGTTAGTAGGATTACATGGTGTTTTTGTAAATGATATGCCTATAAAGTTTGAAAGATACGGAGATATGGTTTATAATGATGCAGTATCAACTGATAAAGTATATGTAGATTATACTTTTTATGATACTTCTTTATCAAATCCAGAAATATTTTTTCCAGCTTATTTTATATTTACAGCAGAATTAACATTAGCTTCTATATTTGCTTTTTCAGTAGCACAAAATACTGGATTATCAGAATTGTTAGAAACAAAAGCTAACAGACAATTAGCAATAGCTAAAAATATTGATGCACAACAAAGAACATCTAGTAGGCTTCGAGTTACTAGATTTAATAATACTCGTAACTCTACTGGACTTGGTAAAATAGAAGGTTTAGTGGAGTAATAGTGGCAAAAACAAGATCAATACTTAGACAACTTAAAACAACTTTTCAAGCTGGTGAATTAGATCCACTTATGAATATGCGTAGTGATGTAAATGCTTATGCAAATGGTGCTAAAGAAATGCAAAACGTAGCATTATTTTCACAAGGTGGTTTTAAAAGACGTAATGGTACAAAACGATATGCAAGTTTGCCTGGTAATGCTAGATTAATTGGTTTTGATTTTGATGATAATGAACAATATATTATGGCATTTAGTAATGAAAGAGTAGATATATATTACTTAGAAACAAATGCACTAGCACAATCAATAACAGGATGTCCTTGGACTACTAGTATATTATTTGATATACAGTTTAGTCAAGCTGGAGATACTATGATTATAACACATCCTAGTATGGCAACACAAAAAATACTAAGAACAGGTTTAACTACATTTACAAGAACAGCTTTCTCATTTGATGAAGATGCAGAAAATGTATATCAACCTTATTATAAGTTTGCAAATGCTGGTGTAACTTTAAGTGCTAATGGATCAACAGGTTCTGTGACAATCACATCAAGTGCTGATCATTTTAATGCAAGTTATGTAGGTGTTTATCTTAAAATAGAAGATACTACTTTAGAAATTACAGGACACACAAATGCAACTACAGTTACAGCTACAGTAGAAGGCACATTAAGAAAACAACTTATTACAGATCCTTTTACTACAGAAAATGGTACAAAAGTTATTACAGTAAATGATCCTTTACATGGTTTAACAAATGGAGCATCAGTTACTTTTAGTGGATCAAATAGTATAGAAGGTATATCAGCAAGTGATATTAATGGTAGTAAAACTATAGCAGTATTAAATGAAGATACTTATACAATTACTGCTGGTGGCAGTGCAAATGCTAACAATACTGCCGCTGGTGGTGGAACAGCAGTATTTATTACAAGTAGTGGACAAGCTAACTCAAGATGGGAAGAACAAGTATTTAGTGCAGTACGAGGATATCCAGCATCATCTACATTTCATGATGGTAGGTTGTGGTTTGGTGGTTCATCAAGTTTACCAGATTGGGTATGGGCATCTAAAGTAGATGAATATTTTAATTTTGATGTAGGAGAAGCAAATGATAGTGACAGTATACAATCATCTATTGGTGCATCACAAGTAGCTGATATAAGACATTTATCTTCTAATAGGCATTTACTTATATTTACAGCAAACGGAGAGTTTTTCTGTCCACAAGCAAATTCAGCAGTATTAACTCCAGCAAATTTTACAGCAAGAAGACAAACTACACATGGATGTAGTCACGTTAATGTAAAATCTTTAGAAGGTGGCGTATTGTTTGTTCAAAAACATGGTAGAGCAGTTAGAGAATTATTATTTACAGATTTAGAATTATCATATTCTGCTACAAATGTAAGTGTATTAGCTAGTCATTTAATTAATACACCAATAGATATGACTATATTACAAGGCACAGCAGAGCGACCAGAATCATATGCTATATTTATAAACTCAGATGGTAATGCTGGTGTGTTTCATGCAGTACGTTCTGAAAAATTAGCTGGTTGGACAGAATGGAAAACAACATCTGGTGCTTCTTATAAAAGTGTAGAATCAGTAGGTAGCAGATTATTTTTTACTGTATTTAGAAACAGTAGTTATTTTATAGAAGAAATGGGCACAGAAGATAATACATTAGATCATAGCACAACCTTTACAATAGGAAGTGCTGGTACTACATTTACAGGATTAACTAATTATGCTAGTAAAACAGTAAAAGTAAGAAGTGGTAATTTTTATATGGGTGAATTTGCAGTTACAAGTGGTGGAGTATTAGAACTATCAAGTGGTTTTGACACTACAACAATTACAGTAGGATATGATTACGAAGTATCTGTAGAAACTATGCCAGTAGAAACAGTATTACCAAGTGGTAGTATGCAAGGTAAACCTAAAAGAATAAGTAAAGTAGTATTAGGTTTAGACTCTGCATTAGCAACTACAGTATCAAATAATCGTTTAATACTTAGACAAGTTACAGATGATCTATCTTTATCACCAACAGCAGTATCAGGTAAAAGAGATTTTTATTTGCTTGGTTATAATAAAGATGCAACAATAACAATAACGCAAAGTGATCCTTTGCCAGTAAGAGTAACAGGATTAGTAATGGAGTATATGGCATAATGTGTGACCCAGGAACAGCAATATTAATAGCAACAGCAGTAAGTGCTGGTAGTCAGTATCAATCAGGTCGTATGCAAGCAAGTATTGCTAGACGTAATAATGAGTTAATGAAAGGTTCAATAGCAATAGAAAATGCACAATTAGCAGAAGATGCAAAGATTGCTAAATTAAATGCTTTTGAAGAAGAAGAACAAAGAAAACAAATGGTAAGAAGAAACATAGCTACACAGAGAGCATACAATAGAGGATTAGAAAACAAATCTTTTCTTGCGTTAATAGATTATGAACAAGAAGCATTATCTAAAGATATAGCTAATTTAAGATTAGGAGGTAGAGTAGAACAAAATAGAATAGCTACACAAATATCAGTAAATAATGTAAGATCACAAACTCCAGACTTAAGTAGTTTCTATACTAAATCTGGAGCATTAGGAGCGGCAAGTACTATTGCTGGTGGTTATGCTGATTATTCTATGACTAAAAGTAATCCTAATAAAAACACTACTACTAATTCAATTACAAGTAGTTATACACCTGGAGGTGTTACAAATGTATCTAGTAGTGGATCAGGTAAAACTACTGGTTTTAAAAATAGTGGATATACATTTACAGGATAAAATATGGTAAAAAGATATTCAGATTTATCAAGAACTTTAATAAAAAGAACAGGTACTACTAATAATAATTTAGGAAGAATTGATGCTAGTCCAGTAGTACAATTTGCTAATACAGTTAAAAATGTAGCAGATGATGCTAGAAGTAGATATACCTCATTAGCAAAAACAAAAGCTATACAAGATGGAGTTAGAGATGGAAAAACACAAGGTATAACTTTTGATGAAAACAATGTACCTATATATAATAAAGTAGAAACAGGTGGTATTTTTTATCAGAAAGCATATGAAGAAGCTGCAACTGTAGAATATAAAGAATCTATACAAGACACAATAGCTAAAAAAGTTGATGATGGTTATAGAGATTGGTTAGAAACTCCTGAGTCTATTAATGACATGGATTTATTAAATTCAAAAATGACTGCTGGTGTAGAAGGTATATTAGAAGCAGTACCAGATGAATTTAAAAACTTTAGTATGTCAAAAGCTAATGATCGTATATCAAGTAATTTAAATAATGAATATAAAAAACTAGCATCAAGAAAGTTAAATGTATTAACAAATAATTTAGTAACAAGATTAGATAATTTAACTGATGAAATAGCAAATACTACTTTTGATTCTGCTGAAATGAGAGGAGATATAACTAGTAGATTTGAAGAAACATTAGAAAAATATGTTAAATTAAATTTTGGAGAAACTGATCTAGGAATTAAAAAATTAAAAGAATTTGAAGAAGCAAGTAATATTAATGCTTTTATTGCTGATATATTTCATGCAAATGATAAAGGAGAATATACTAATGCTGATAAAATTCAAGGCATTATGGATGTTTTAAATTATACTGGTACAGGAGTAACTATAAAAAATTCACAAGGTAAAGATTTAAATGTAGACCTTGATTTTGTAAGTAATAAATTTAATAGTGATGCTACAAGAAGTAGAATTAGAGAAAGAATAGGTAAAGCACTTAATATACAAAATACAAAAGTAAATAATTCTTTGCTTATGCAAGAAAAAAGTATTGAGTCTTTTATAAAATTAAATGGTGAATTAGATATAGAAATAAATAATAATACTCTTACAGAAGCTGGTTTAAAAAAAATATTAACAGAATTAGATACTGCATTTGATGACAATGCTGAAGCTACTAACATCTCAAGTGATGAAAATGCTATGATAAAAGCAAGAATAGCTCAGCTTAATTATAAAGACAAAATTAAACAAAAATCATCAAAGTATTTTTTAGATATAGAAAATGCTAATAGAAAAGTTATTTTAAAAAGGCAAGAAGAAGTAATCTTAAATAAAATTACAGATAATAATACTCCTATAAATGAATTAATTACAGAAGTAAGCGAACAAATAAAAAATGATCCTAAAAATAAAAACTTAATTGCAACAAATGAATTATTAAAAGACCCAGACAAAGTACAAATTATTCGTAGTTTAATTCCAGATAAAGATTCAGAAATACATAATGTAGGATATTTAACAAAATTAAAAAATGCTATTAATGATGGTTCAGGTGATGATAAAGATACTTATACAATAGGTAAAAAAGATTATACAGCAGTAGATTTACAAAATTTATTTGTTGGTAGTGATACAGTAAAAAAACAAATAGTAAATCAACTTAGTAATATAATACAAGAATTAAATGTTATAGGAAAAAAAAATCCAACAATAAGTCAAAATTTATCTGATATATACACTGGTAAAATTAGTCAAAGATATACACCAGCTAAAAAAACAGAAAAGAATGACCATTATAATGAAGTAATTTTAAAAAATAATAATATAGATTTTACAAATTTAGATGCTTATTTAAATGTTGAAGATAAAAATTTAAAAAAACAAAACATAGGTAAATTAGTAGATATTACACATCAATATAATACAACATTACATCATATGCCTGATGTTATATATGATTACTTAGGTAGACCAGCCAGTAATTTTGAAGAATTTAAAACAAAAACAGAATTTTTTACACAGTTAAAAAGAAATAATATAACACAAGAATATTTTAAAGATATAGATAAATATGCAAAATTAGAAGCGGCAAGTGCATTACCAGCAGATAGTAATTTTTTACAAACGTATTATACAAATGTAAAAAACCTATATCAATTAGATAAAGTTTCATTTGATGGTTATACAAATCAAATGTTTTCAAATATAGGAATGGATAATCCACAAAATCAAACTAATGTAGCTAAACAAAATTTTATAAAAAACATGTTATTTGCTGAATATAAAGAAAAAGGTAATCAAGTAGAAATGCATACTGCATATGAACAATTAAAAAAAGGTTTAGTAAGTATTGGCACTATAGCACAATACAATAATCAAATAATGGGTGCTGAACAAGATATAGAACAATTATTAAAAAAAACATTTGAAGCAAGGTTAGATACTATTATACCACCTAAAGATAGATTTATTCAAAATGAAGTATTTAAAAGTAATACAAATGTTGTAAATCTTACTGATAGAAATGATTTATTTCAAGATGGCACACTATCACATGAGACATACAAAAAAGCATCAAAAGTAATTACAATCGCTGGTGGTAATTCTGATTTTACAAATGTAACTATAGCAGTTATTAACGAATTAAAAACACGTGAATTTGATTTAAATTTAACAGATGGAATAGAAGTATCTAGTATAGAAAAAATGATAAATGACAATCCTAAAAGGAGAGTAAATCAAAAATATGGTTCAAATTTTGTTAATCCTAATGAATATAGTTATTTAAATTCAAGCAAAATAAAATTTAATGCAACACCAATTACAGATAATTTACCTAGTAAAGATAGTTTAGTTAAAGATATTTTTACAATACAAGACAAAAATGAAAATAAAATAGTTTTAATACCTGGAAAAACTTTTAGATTAGAAGCAGTAAAAAATAAGGCAAATATTACAGAAGGATATAAAGTTGTATTACAAGGATCAAGAACTACTGCTAAAGATGCTAATTCTTCTGCTATGGTAGAACATGGAACTATTAAAAATGCATCAGGACAAGATCTTATATTACCTTTAGATATAATGCTACATGATAATAATAACTTTTTAAACCAAGCTAATACAAAAGAGTTGTTATTAAATAGAGAAACTTTAGATGCACGTACAACTAAAGAAAAAGTAGAAGCTGATCCAAATATGACATTTAATATAACTGCTGGTAAGGTAGAAAAATATGTACCTAGATTTAGTAAGTTTACTCCTTTAGCAGTAGGAGATAATACTCTTAGTACAAAACAAGTTGTAAATATTAATCAAAAAGAATTAAAATATGTAAATTTACATAGAATTGTATTGGGAAGTCACAATGGTATACTTAATGAAGATGGTAGTATAACTACTATAAAAGGAAGAATAGTAGAAACAACAGATATAGTAAGTACATACGGAGCAGTACCAACAAAAAAATATCATCTTATTCCTTCTGTTATTGCTTATACAAATAAACAAAATGAAAGAGTATATAGAGAAATACAACCAGGAGAAGAAGAATTACTAGAAGATTATATTGCATCAGTAGGAGGATTAGATCAATTTCCATCTTATTCATCTGAAAAAGAAGCACTAACACAAGAAAGAAAAATAAAAAAAATTATACAAGATGATTACAGAGCATATAAAGGTATGGATCAACCCAATTATAGTTACACAGTTGATAAAGCAAAAGGTAAAGATATGGTTAGAGAAGGTATTGATTATATATTAAACATTACAGCTAATAATAATCAAACTAATAGAAGATTTATGTATGCTTCTTTAGGTACAGAAAGTGAATTTGGTATAAACAAACTTACATATAAAGAAGGTAGAGTAAGTACAGGTATAGCACAAATGGATAAAATTACTTATGATAAAAATGGAAAAGAAATAGTAGGTATATTTGATGATCTTAAACGTAGACATACTAAAGAATTAAATGCAGATACTTATGGTAAAGCTGGAACAGGATTACCTCCGATAGTAGGTAGAACAATTAAAAAAATAGAAGATGCTATTAATAGAGATTTTCCTGATTTATTAGGTGGGGGAAAAAAGTTTGAATTAAGAAATTTAACTTATGGTGATTTAGATAATCCTTTAGTGTCAATTGCTATGGTAAGAATATGGTTATCAACTCAAGGTGCTTTAAGTTCTTATGATACTGCACCAGAAGCATATTGGTTATATAAAAATAATTATAATACGAATTTAAAATTAAATACACAAAATAAATTTGAAGCATTTTGGAATGAGTGATTTATTTGATTTAAGATATAGACCAAATCCAGCACCTACAAGAACACGTTCTTTTTGGCAAGATGTAGGAGATAACTATAAATTTGTTTATAAACCTTTTTTAGATAGAGTAGCACAAGGTCAATTTGAAGAAGACCCAGATTTTGAAGTAAGTTCTGATATGATAAAAGACTTACCTTATAATTTACAAGAAGATTTAGTGATGTCAAAATCACAGAAAGAATTTGATTATAGAAATACTATATACAATGAAATGGCTTCTGTAAGAGAAGATTTAGCAATTAATAAATCTATTGGTGCTGGTTTGTTTGCTGGTATTTTTGATCCTGTAAACTTGATACCTATACCTACAGTATGGGGTATAGGTTTTTGGAGAGGAGCAAGAAGAATGGGTACTGCTGGTGCTGTTCTTACAGGTGGTCAAGAACTAGCAAGAGGTTACAATGATCCTCATTATCAACCTATTGAAAGTGTATATGCTGTAGGTGGTAGTACTATAATGAGTGGTTTATTAGGTGGTACTATTGGTGGATTATCTAAAAGATTTGGTAGTAATTATTTTAAAGCAACTTATGCAGATGATGGTGCAGATGAAGTAAGACAGATTACATATGATGGAGATTATATAGATATAGAACCTTCAAGAGTAACTTATGATAATAGTCCAGCACAAGGTACTGATCCTCAATTAATTACATACGAACCTAAATTATCATTTGATGGTAGGTATAGTAAAAAACAACCTATGCCAGAACCAAGTATAATTAATATAGATCAAGAAGGTAATGCAAATATTAGTAATGTTATTATTCCTAAAATGCCAGAAGGTTATAAAATACAATTTGTAAATACTAATAAAATAAAAAATGAAGCTGGTAACATGAGAATAATAAGTGCTTATACAGATAATAATAAAAAAATTATATATATAAATCCTAAATATATAATGGGAGAACTGTATAATAAAAAAGCATGGACAGATCCAAAACTATCAGGAGTAAAAGCATTACCAGAAGATACATTTAATAATCCACAAGAATGGTTAGATTTTATTATTATGCATGAAGTAATGCATACTCGTAACGCACCTGAGTCTTTAGGTTTTTTAAAAAGAAATGATCCTAATTATAAAAAAAGATTACCTGATTATGAAAATAGTATTAATGAATTAGCATTAAGAGAAATAAGAAGACAAAAACAAAACACTATGTATAACGGAAAAATAGATGGTACGTTAGGTAAAAGAATTAAAATAAAAGCAAAACCACAAAATAAATTTGATAGTATTGATGATAACTTTGTAGTAATAAATCCAAAAGAAATAGAAGTATCAGAAGAAGAAGTATTAAAAAAAGCTTTTAATGTAGAACCTTCTAATTATCAAAAATATTTAACAAGTAATTTTGCAGATAGAAGTATTAGTAAATTAAAACAACCAGAAGCATTACCTGAAAAAGCATTTGGTTTAGAATTTTTTATGAAAGCTAGTATGTATGGACAAGCAGTTACTAGATATCAGTCTTTAGCTACTAGACAATTTTTAGAAAGAGTTTTAGGAGATCGAAATGTTATGTATCGAGATGCTAAAAAAGGTGTAGAACCTACTGGAGATGGTAATGTGTATGGTGGTTCTGTTAAGTTAAATGCTGGTAGATGGGAGTTATGGACATTAAATGATTTTGTAAAGTTTGCTAGAGATGAATACCAATCAATGTTTACTGGTGTAAAAGAAACTAAAGAGTTTTTAACTATGGATACAAGGTATTATAGTGCTTCATTAAAAGCATTTATAGCTAATCGTAGAGATAAAAAAGTAATGACACCAGCTATGTTTAATCAAGAAGTTGGTAGGGTAATTATGAACGCAAGTAAACCTGAATCTTTTGGACAGATAAAACATCCTATACCTCAAGTAGCAAATGTAGCTAAAAAATTTAATGAAGTTATGCAAACTATAAAAAAAGAAGGAGATGCAGTAAAGTTTTTTAATACAAGAGATAATTTACAATATAGATATAATAATGCTTTTAGACAATTTGGTGAAGTTTTAGAGGATTTAAAAAGATATGAAACTTTATTAAAGAATCCTAATCCTACCTTACCTAAAGCAGTGTTGGAAGCATTACATTTTAATGCACAGTTTTATGCTGGTAGACATTTAGATGCTTTACGTAACATGGAAAAAGAAATGTTTGGTAGAGATGTACTATCTCAAAATGCTAGTGGTAGGTTAGAAGAACTATTATCAAGTGTAAAAACACAAAGAGAAACTGCTAAAGATACATTTACAAATATATTAAAAACTGTAAAAGAAAAAGACTACAGTAAAAGATATAATATTGATAATGAAGAAATAAAAAAGTTTAATAACTATTTAAAAGATCATTATGAAGAAGATGTAAAAATATTAAAAACTATACTAGAAGATTCTGCAACAAATCCTATGTCGCCTGAAACTAGAAATTATGTAAAGTCTTTAATTGAAAGGTTAAAATCAGCAAATGAATTTAAAAAAATAGATGTAGGTATATTTAAATTTAAAGATACAGAGTTTGTAGCTACATCAAAACAAATAAGTGCATTAAATAGATTATTAAAAAGAATGAAAGACCCTATGACTATTAATCAAAAAGCTTATTATGCTAGTCTAAAAAGAGGTATGTTTACAGTAGGTAAAAAAGAAAGACAAACAAAAGCTATGGATGAAGAAGCATTTTACATTCATAGAGATTTTATGATACCAGCAATAGAAGATAATAGAGAAGCATTTACTAATTTTTTAAAAAAACATTTTCTTAAAAATCCTAAAGCACAATTAAGAACTGCTATGACTTACTTAAAAATGGGTGCTAAAAGATATAAATACAAAAAACAATATTACCCAGTTAATGAAGCATTAGTAGATATGATAGCTAGAGATAAAGCTATAAGAACAGTTAATACTATATTAAGAGATTCGGAAAATTTAAATATAGATAATGTTCATGCTAAAGGTACAAATGCTTTTGTTAAATTAAGAAAAATAGATATTCCTAATTATATGTTTTTAAAAGATTATAATGGTATAGCTGATTTTGTAGATACAGATGTAGTTAATATACAAAGAATATATTTAAGACAAGCTGGTGTAAATTTAGAAATGGCAAGAGCATTTGATGGAGATAGATTTGCTACTCATGAACAATATAGAATACATGAAGATGTAATTATGAGATATGGAGATGAGTTTGAAGCAAATCCAAGAGAGCAAATGGATAAATTAAATATGCACAGAGATAATGTAGAAGATATAATTGATGTTACATTAGGTAGGATAAATCATAATACAGATATGGGATCAAGAAGTAATCAATTAGGACAAGGATTGATGAATTTTACACAAACAATTATGATGGGTAGTGCAACAGTAGCTGGTCTTGCAGACCCAATGAAAATAGTATTAGCACATGGTTTTAAAAATGTATTTAAAAGAGAACTTACAGACTTTCAAACTAATTTATTAGCACATGAAGCTAAACTTAGATCAGGCAAAGCAACTTTAATGAGTGGTGAAGGTTTTGATACACGATTAAATGTTGCTGGTCAAAGAGTAGCAGATCAAGCTGATCAATCTAGTAATACTTATAATAGAGCATTTGGTAAAATAGGAGATATGTTTTTAAAAGGTTTAGGTAAAATAAATACAGGTTTTTATACAGCAAATTTATTAAATCAATGGACAGCTTTATGGAAAAGACAAGTAGCTTATATATCAAATGATAATATATATAGATTAGCAGAAGCAGTTGGTACTGGTAAAAGATATCCTGAATTTGAAGTTGATTTAAAAATCTATACTAGCTTAGGTTTTGGTAAAGAAAAATTAGGTAGGTTATATAAGCTATGGACAAAACATGATGGACCAAAAAAATATAAAGGTAAAGATACTTACTTTACAAATATAGATAAATGGATGGATGAAGACCCTATTTTAGCAAGAGATGTTTTAGCGGCAGTCAGAGCAGAGCAAAACAATACTATAGTTACACCATCAGACACAGACAAAACATATTTACATTATGGTAAAGCAAAATTTAGCCATTGGAATAAAGATATGAAAGATAGACACCATAATTTATTTAAAATTCCTTTACAATTTATGTCTTGGGCATTTGCTTCTGTTAATAGAATTATGATAAGCACTCTACAAGGTAGACATAAAGGTGTAGTATCAGGAATGATGGCTATGTTTTCTGCTGGTATGTTAAGTGATTACATTAGAAATCCTGGATGGTGGGCATATAAAAGTGAAGAAGAAAGAATATTAAAAGCAATAGAATATTCTGGTTTAACTGCATATTTCTTAGATATTAACAACATATTAGAAGTTATGTCTGATAATAATTTTGGTATAAGACCTATGATGGGAGAAAAGAATCCTTTTACAGGCACACCAGAAGATATAATATCAGAACCATTTGGACCAGTAGGAGGATTAGGTGCAGATTTATATAAACTATTTCATCAAGATACAAAACTAGATAGACGAGCATCTATTGCAAGACGAATGATACCTTTTAATAATATATTTTATTTAAAATCTCTATTTAATTCAGCAGAAAAAAATGTTGTGGATATATTAGAATAATGATACAAGGATAATATTATGGCTATAGTAGTAAATGATACAACACCAAGAAATCAATACACTGCTTCAGGTAGTCAAACGCAGTTTACTTATGCTTTTGAAATATTTGAAGTAACAGATATTAAAGTATTTAAAGGTTCTACATTACTTACATATGCGGCAAGTCCAAGTGGTGTAACACAGTATTCAGTTCAAGGTGCTGGAACTTCTGGTGGTGGTACTATTACTCTCGGTGGTGGTGCTACAGTAAATGATGTATATACATTAGTAAGAGATGTACCTGTTGCAAGAACAACAGATTTTCCTACATCTGGACCATTTGTTATAGATAGTTTAAATACTGATTTAGACAAGATGGTTGCTATGATGGGGGAAAGAGAAGATGAGATAGCAAGATCAATAAGATTAAAAGATGAAGACCCTTCAGCAACATTGACATTACCATTAAAAGCAGATAGAGCAAGTAAAGTACTTACATTTAGTAGTACAGGTAATGTAGAAACTTCTATTACTGCAACAGATGTAAGCACAGTTGCTGGTATATCAAGTAACATAACTACTGTAAGTGGTATAGCTAGTAATGTAACTACTGTTGCTGGTATTTCTAGTAACGTAACTACAGTAGCTGGTAAAGCATCAGAAGTTACTTCAGTGGCGGCAGTTGCTAGTTTAATAACTTCTGACTTTGTAAGTGATTTAAATACATTAGCAGTTACAGATGTAATAAATGACATCAATACATTAGCAACGTCTGATATAGTAAGTGACTTAAACACATTAGCAACTAGTGACGTAGTAAGTGATTTGAATACATTAGCTACATCTGATGTAGTAACTGATTTAAATAAATTAGCAACAACCGATATTGTTAATGATCTAAACACATTGGCTACAACTGATATTGTAAGCGATCTTAACACATTAGCTACTAGTGATATTATAAGTGATCTAAATACGTTAGCTACTAGTGATATCGTAACTGATTTAAGTTTATTAGCAACTTCAGCAAATGTAACAAACATGGCAACATTAGGTGCATCTGGTGTTGTAGCAAACATAGCAACAGTTGCTGGAGCAAACTCTAATATTTCTACTGTAGCTGGAATATCAAGTAACATAAGTACAGTAGCTGGTAATACTACTAACATAAATACAGTAGCTGGTGCAAACTCAAACATTACATCCGTAGCTGGTTCAATATCAAATGTAAATTCCGTTGCAAGTAATTTAAGTACAGTAAATGATTTTGCTAATAGATATAGAGTAGATAGTAGTGATCCGTCATCATCTTTAGATGAAGGTGATCTAGCTTATAATACAACAGCTAACGTATTAAAATATTATAATGGATCAGCTTGGGTAACTATAGTTGCTGGTTCATTAACAGATATTGTACAAGATGGAAGTCCTCAATTAGGTGGAGATCTTGATGTACAAACAAATTCAATAGTATCTACATCTAATAGAAATATTACCATTACACCTAACGGATCTGGTAAAGTAGTATTAGATGGTTTAAGTTACCCAGTATCTGATGGTACTGCCAATCAAGCTATTACAACTGATGGATCTGGTGTTTTAAGTTTTTCTTCTATTGAAGCAAATGATTTGACAACACAAGGAAATTACTTTAGTAATTATAATAGTGTAAGTAGTGATGTTACATCAACAACAGCCAGCACAAAGAATGGTTTTCTCTTTGGACCGATAACTGTAAGTGGTAGTTCTACTTGGACTGTAAGTGGAGATGGCACATTAGAAATATTTTAAGGAGTAAACATGGCAAGTACAATTAAAGTAGATAAAATACGAGGATCAGCTAGTACGGAAGTTAAGTTAGATGGCAATCTAGATGTAAATGGAAATAGTATTGTATCTGCATCTAATGGTAATATAGCTATAACCCCAAATGGTTCAGGTAAAGTAATAGTAGACGGATTATCATTACCTACTGCTGATGGTAGTAATGGACAATTTTTAAAGACAGATGGATCTGGAAACATATCTTTTGGAAGTGTATCATCTGATTTAAGTGGAGATTCAAGTCCTCAACTAGGTGGTGATTTAGATGTTAATGGCAACTCAATTGTATCAACATCAAATGCAAATATAAATATTACACCTAATGGTACAGGAGATGTAAACTTAGGTGCTGATACAGTAATGGTTGGTGACAATAATGTTAACGCAATAGTTACTACTCAAGGTACAGGTGATCTTACACTTAGCACAAACTCAGGTACAAACTCAGGAACAATAGCAATAGCTGATGGAGCAAATGGTGACATATCAGTTACACCAAATGGTACTGGTAAAGTGATTCTTGATGGAATATCTCATCCAACAGCAGATGGTTCAGCTAATCAATTCTTAAAAACAGATGGTTCTGGTAATTTAAGTTTCGGTACTCCTGGTGGTGGTAAAGTATTACAAGTAGTACACGCACAAAAAAATGAATCTTTTGAAACTACTAGTTCTTCATTTGTAGTTATTACAGGTTTAACTGCTAATATCACTCCAAGTGCAACATCAAGTAAAATATTGATTATGATGTCAGCACCATATAGTTCTACAGCTAATGCTGGAATGGTAAGTATTTTTAAAGGAGGTTCAAACTTATTAGATTCATTAAAAGGTTCTAACCTCGGTAATAGAACTGCTTGTACAACATCAGCTGGTAACCCAGAAGGAGGAGCTGACGAACAAATGAATAATAATAGTTATAGTATTATAGATTCACCTAGTAGTACATCTCAATTAACTTATGATATTAGAGTAAGAGGTAATGGTTCTACTATGAAAATAAATGGAAATCATAACCCTGACAATATACAACAAAGACCTTGTTCTATTTCAAGTATTACACTTATGGAGATTGGTGCATAATGATAAACGAAGCTATATTAAAAATAAACCCTAATGCAGAATTTTCTGTTAATGCAGATGACATAGACCAAATTACTTGGTTAGGTGATACAACTCCTATATCAAAAGCTGATATACAAGCACAGTTTACAGCAGTTGAATTAGATTATGCTATGGAAACTTTAAGAATAAACAGAAATAAACTTTTAGCAGAAACAGATTACTTAGCTTTATCTGATAATACTTTATCTACAGAAATGGCTACTTACAGACAAAAGTTAAGAGATATTACTTCTGGTTTAGATACTGTTGCTAAAGTAAATAAAGTTACAATGCCAACTAAACCATAAGAGGTTTAATGATAGCTATTAAAAAAATTTATCAAAAGATTAAAGAAAGATTGTTTGGTAAGTTATGCAAATGCAAACCTAAGAAACGAGGTAGACCCCCAAAGAAAAGACCTTTCTAATGGTAGAACCAGTAACAGCAGTACTGTCAGGAATTGCATTATTTAAATCGGCAACTTCATTTATAAAAGATAATATCAATACAGTAAATGATATATCTGGTATAGCCAAACAGATAGATCAAATGTTTACTGGTCAACAACAAATTAATAAACAAAGAAGTAAAGATGCTAATAGCACTAAGAATGAATTAGGTTTATCTAATGTTACTGAATCCATAATAGATGCAAAATTAGCACAAGAGCAAATGAGTGAAATTAAAAATATGATTAACCTTCGTTTTGGACCATATACTTGGGATGAAATATTAAATGAACGTAAACGTAGGATAGATGCAATTAAAGAAGAAAAAAAAATAGCAAGGAAAAAAAAGATGCAAAAACAAAAAGAGATGATGGATCTAGCAAAGCAAGCTAGCATTGGTATTGGTGTTATATTTACTATAGTTGCCATGTGTGTAATTGCTTACGTTGCATTTGCAGAAGAAATAGATACAGCAGAGTGTATGGTTTTTAAACCAAAATATTATATGATATGTATGAACGAAGGACATGACATGGCTTTAGTTGAGCAACATTTAGACATACTTGAATACAAATCTTTATATATAACTGTACCTAACAAGGAGAAATAAGATGGCACTTACTGCATTAATTGGACCAGCAACAAAACTCATTGGTAAATTTGTAAGAGATAAAGATAAACAAGCACAGCTTGCTCATGAGATAAGTACTATGGCAGAGAAACATAGTCAGCAATTAATGCTTCAACAAATAGAAATTAATAAAGCTGAAGCAAAAGGTAATTGGTTTCAATCATCTTGGCGACCTCTCGTAGGTTGGGTCTGTAGTATATCTTTAATGGTTAACTATATGATCTCACCAATTTGTGCTGGGTTTGGTATAACAATACCACAAGCTGATATGTCGGTCATGATGCCGTTGTTGCTCGGATTGCTCGGACTCGGAGGACTCAGATCCTTTGACAAGTTAAAAAAAACTGATACCAAACTTATAAATAAATAGTTATAATAAATAAATTCTAAAAAAGGTGGCACGATGAAAGAATGGATTGGTTATTATGAGAACGCATTACCAGATACATTATCAAATAACATAATGAAAATAAAAGATGGTTGGAAACCTTCAGGTTTTTCTAGTCATGATGGTAGAGCAGATGATAAGTACAATAAAAAACGAGTTGTAATGGATGAAATTTACATACAACAATATCAACCATTTTATAATGATTTGTTTAAAGCAGTACTAAATGTAAATGTAGCTTATAAAAAATTACATCCATATATGAAGTACATGTCATCAGTTAGATGTACTAACTTTAGAGTAAACAAATATGAAGAAGGTGGTTTTATGTCTGAGCACGCAGATGCAATACATCATAGTCATGGTCAGCAATATGGTTTTCCTGAAGTATCAATTCTATTTTTCCTAAATGCAAATTATGGAGGTGGTGAGTTTGTTGTTGCAGATACAATGTATAAACCTAAGAAAAATTCTGCAATTATATTTCCAGCAAACTTTATGTTTCCTCACTATGTAAAGCCAATTACTAAAGGAACAAGGTTTAGTATTATAACTTGGCTTATGTAATTAAAAAACTAGGTACAATCATAAGCAAACATTTTTCATTGGTACTCAGTGAGCCTTATATCGATTCAAGAAATCCCAGTTTTCTGGGGTTTGTGATTATACTAGGGATATAATAAAAATCACAACATATAGTAATTTATCCCACAATAATTATAACAATCATGTTTATTAATAAAATCCCTAGTACAAATAATATATATTTATTGTCATTTACTTCAAGAGAAATGTTTGTCTGCACTATCTTTAAATATATTTACTATACGTTCTGCTCTTTCACCTACTTGATTATACCATTGGCTATCTTTTGCTTCTTCACTTGCAGTTAAATAGTCTGTAGCTTCGAGAGCAGCAATCATCTTTTTAAATTTACTAAGTCTAGTTATACCTAAGTTGTATGCCATGTTATAAAAAGACAACTTGATAGGTAAAGGTGCGGACTTTATAAATGGATAGTTCATATGTACTTCATCTACTACTGCCATAACTCTTTGCCTTAATAAATCTTCTGCTTCTTTTTCTGATAGTCCATGATCCTGAACTTCAATACCATAACCTATTGTCCATTTGTCTGCTGGACATAGGTATGCTATATGCCTACCACTATCATTGGTTACACTACCTTCATCTACCATCAATTGATTTACTAATTCATTTATCATATATACTCCTATTTTATAAATTTATATTTTGATATTTTAATTTCTCTTGGCTTCTTTCTTTTTCCCTGGTGTTCGGAAATTTCCGACCCCCCTCCTCTCCTATAAGGGGGTGCAGAAATTTCCTTGTCTATTCTTTTTACCACCACTTGTTCGTAACACTTCCTACAATAATAAGTACCACCTTTCCACTTTATAGCTTCATCTCCACAATACTTACATTGTTTCTTTAGTGTAGCTTTTCGCCAAGCATCATCAAACATACCCATAATTATAAGTATACTACATTACCTTTAATATTTTGTGCAAGATTTACTTTGATACCATAGCAGTGTGATAATGCCTTGATAGTTCTAGGGCTAGGTATCTTTCTTTCTGCATTAACTATAGTAGATATACTCAAGCCAGTCAGATTGGATACATCTAAATAGGTGTAATTACAATCTGCTCTGGCTCTACGTAATGTTAAACATATATTAGAACGGTGGTGCGTCATCATCTGCTACTGCTTTTTTCTCACAGAGTTCTACCTTACTATCAAACTTACCACACACGATACTGGTATAGTATGTA
>VMHT01007779.1_pt1 | contig 18500 bp, 3 predicted proteins | sample 4693611 | NCBI WGS metagenome assembly VMHT01 (sample SAMN12280063, study PRJNA550983) | marine metagenome | isolation source: seawater sampled from same location over 5 years 0.02-0.2 micron viral filtrate | place: USA: collected off the coast of southern California halfway between the port... ...
AAAGATTTTGTGTCTACGCTCAAACTGTCATGCTTATCATCAGCTTTCTCAATAAAAGTAAGATTATCTGTATGAACGTATGAATTAAAAAATTCATCATTCCATTCATTATAACTTGTCCTCACTGTATCGTAAGAAGCAACTCCGATTCTTTGCCAAACTGGTAGAATAGTCTTCATCTGCGACTGAATCTCAACACTATAGTTATCTGTAAAAGTGTATAATGGACTTTCAGGCTCAGTGCCGATGTTGAGAAATTTTACACCCTTTGGAGGTGTAGAAATCTTAATATCATCTATTGCCCAGTGATCGTTGAGGTGGTTGGCGGTGTCGCCTGAGAAAGCTACCCATCTAATTTCAATCTCTTGGAAATTGGGATTTTCAATTCTAACCAACTGTTCTTCAGATAAGTCCTGACCAGAAGTTGTAGCACTGTATATCTTTAAATCTTCCCACTTTGTGTCTTTTGTAAATTTATATTGAAAATGAAGATCTTCTGATTGCTCAGGGCTATCAAGATTATAGACATCGCCTGCGCCTGTTCCCTCATGAACCCTGAAAGATATAGAAACTATATTATAGCCCCATTCTTCCTTGGTGAGTGTCCTTTGAATCCATCTGAACCTAGTATTATTAGGTTCGTTTTCGCTGCCATCGGTGATTTCTTCAAGGTTACCGTTCAAGGCAAACAACTGGTTCGATGCGCCTGATGAACTTTTTATAACAGAAGGACCAATAGGGTTGTTGCTGGCATCAAGTGCTTGTCCTACATTTGGCGAGTTTGTAGTAAAACCGTCAGGAACAGCGCCGATAACTATGTCATTACCTTCAAAATCTTGACTAAACGTTACGGTAGAAGTATATAAATCAAATTGTCCCGAATCGGTGTTGCCATCTAGAGTATTGTCGCCTATAAATCCATTTGCGTGCAATTCACCAACATTATTTGGCTTTCCGTTATTATATATTCTTTCAATCGAATCGGATGGTAAAAGTCCCTTAAAAAGAACAAGCTCGTCTGCTAATCCAATCAGCTTATGAGAAACCGCTGGTTGTCCATTAAAGTCGTGAGTTATCATTCCCAATGATATTGCCTGCATGTTTTTGTCATTTTCACTCAAGGTGCCGTCGCTCGAAACGCCTATATTATTTCCAATTTTCTTAATGTCTGAATTTGCTGAAGTATCGCCCCAAGGTGATGAACCATTTTGGTAAAGCCCAACTGGACAGGGACTATACGCTCTTCTGGATGGGTTGTTGCCTCCTCTGGGGTTTGCAGTCAAAGTATCTATAAGGTGCATTCCATACATTTGACGCCCGTTCAACCACAATTTAACAAAATAAGGTGTATTATCACTTACGGGGGGCACGAACTGAATTGCTATATGATTAAACACCGATTGAGTGAGATTTGCCGATGTTCCGTCTGGTTCAAAAAAGGCAAAAACGCCACTGTCTAAAGACTCTATGTCGCTAGTATCATCACTAAATACCAATGTAAGCCCTAAGTTTTGGTATCTCGAAATACTTCCTGGGCTATTAAATTTAGAATAAAGAATAAAGTTTTTATCAAAGCCGCTCTGGGAGTTCATGTTTGTATCAGCTAATATCATATTATATTCTTCTTCGTTTTCTTCAGGCTGAACCCAAATAGATAAAGTTATGGCATCCGTATAATCTATTCTTCTGGTTGAAGTTGAGTCTGAATCAAATTGATTTACTGAAAGTAAAAGGTAGTCCGTGTCATTATCTGGCTCTAAATTAAATTTACCTGCTGCATTTATTCCCGAAGCATACGGCAATATTTCGTTTGTTCCTGGGATTTGCCCCTTTTCTATGTCTATAGAAGTATTAATGCTGTTTGAAACGTCAAAAGTACTTGAAAACTTGCTACCGCCAGAAGGAGAGAATATATCGTTCCATCCAAAAAAGCCATCAGCATTATTCCTTATATAAGACGATTGGGCGTCAATTAATGATGTTGGATAATCAGTTACCTCGAAAGAAGCATCACCTCTCCTTAATGAATAAAATGAAGAAGTCTCCTTCACTGCCGTTCCGCTCGAAAGAGTATGGAATTCCCCATCATGACTCGCACCATCAAGAGTTAAAAAGTCGTAATTCTTTGCTCGAAAGTTGCCGCCGTTTTCGAGAATATATTTGTCCATGTGTTCCGAGATTCTAAATTCAGATACAAGTCCGTAGTTTTGTGCTGCAAGACGAATCTCTTCAGAGAATGAATCATAATCATTATAAGTCGCCTTTTGTCCAGAAATTATTGGTTTTCTATTTATCCACCCTTGTGATTCTTTATATTCATCACTATAAGGATTATGATACAACTGCGGAGTCGGGATTGGAGAATATTTATCGCTCTGTATCTCGTCAGATGAGTATCTCGGAACAATTCCTTCTATTGGGGGCTCTATCACACAAATATCTTCAAGTCCATGATATTCTGTATCTGAACCTGTGTGAAGAGGGTTAACATCTTTCCTCGTTATCATGTGACGCATTCTGTCTTCGCCCATATAAGTCAAGTCGCCGACAACTTGGTATGATTCTGTAAAGGTAGATGATGTAAATGTGACATTATTGACTGATCCGTGATTGTTGCCAAAATAGTCCATTGCGTCTTCATGTAATTTCCAATAAGAGATGATGTCAGAACTAAATGATAACATTAGAGTCAAACTACTTTCTAAATTTTTAATTTCAGTAACTTCTTCATTTGTCAACGCTCTGTTGAAAAGAACCACATCTCTTAAACTACCTTTATAGCCAAACTGCCCGTTGTTACCTGAACCGATATAAAGATTTGTTGGCATATCATCCATTTCTGAAGTAATGGCATCTGTATCGTTTGTTGTAAGCAACACACCATCTACATAAAAGGATACAGCATCCTGATTTAACCCTCCGTCATACGAAAGTACCAAATTCTGCCATGAATCAAGAGTATGCGTATAGGCGTAATCTAATTCAATATTATTAGTAGCTGGAGAATTGTTCCTAAGATGTACTGTAAATCCGTTAGCAGTGGCGTTTATATAATACTCACTCACTTTATATAACATAGTGGTTCCGTTTGGAACATGCGAAGGATTAAACCACATTGAAATAGAAAAACCGTCTGGATTGGAGAGACTGGGATTATCTGGTATTTCAATAAATGTATTGTTGCCAGCGGCAGTGAAAGTTGCATGTCCAGCATCAATCTTTTGGTTATAATGAAAATTATCCATCACATCAACAGAATACTTTTGGTTAAAGAGTTTCTGGAATTCTGGTGTCATCTCATAACCAAGTTTTGTTGTGTTTGAACACTTAATTCTATCAAACATCTTATCTTTCCAAAAGAACTTATAACTGTCAAAATAACCTCTTGTTCTTGTCTTCTTTAATCCAACGTTTTTGTGCTTTGGAAAAATAACTTCTCTAGCAATAGATCTTGAGAAGAGCAAATCTGCCCTCTTAAACATCGCCATAAGAGCATCGGCAAATTGCGTTGCAGGAAACCTATTCATATCCAAAGCTCTTGTCAAATCAGAGTTTGAAAATACTTCTAAATTATTAGAATAAGAATAGGATATTGGGTTAGAGTTCTTTCTGATGTTCTGTCTTCTTGCTCTCAACCTAACTTCTGATTCCGCTTCGCTTGGTGCCTCAGTCCCTGCTCTAACAAGGTTGTCATATCTTTCATTCAAGATGTAATGAGTATTAGGCTTGTTCCACACTACTGCTGGCTCTACATAAGTCAAAACTCTATCAGCAGCAGAAACATCTCTACTCAATTGAGAATAAATATTATTTTTTCTGTTTTCAATAACCTGCGTGTTTTCAGAATTTCTAATGAACCTATATCCTGCCCCCTGGTAATCCGCATAATCCCCAGAGCCCTTGACTGTTTCAACAGAATCTTTTGTTAAATATTTTCTAATGCTTGTCGGATTGACAAATACATCCTTAATTTCCCAGTGTCCTGTAGAGTCGTCATGATTAGTTCCATCATCTGTCTGTTGTCTAACCTTTGCAACCCACCTCAACTGTAAAGGATTGTGAATACTTTGTCCGTAGTCCAGAAGAGCGTAATATCCATTGTTTGCGTTTTCGAATGAGTAACCAATATTGTGCTCAAAGGTTTCGTGCGCTATCCACCTCTCATCTCCTACTTTATATTGAAAGTAAAAGTGTTCACCTAAAAGATTGCCATCGCCTTCTTCTACACCAAACCACACCCAAGTCTTTGAATGGATTTTGTCTCCAAAGTTAATTACCTTATAGTTAAACCCCATTCCTGGCGTAACTGGGTTTTCAAGTGAACCAGAAACTTGAGCTACTTTGTCTTTAGTTGAAAATGTTTGTGAGGTAGTTCCTTGTTCGAAGGCGATAAATTGTTCTCTATCCTCTACGCCGACTTTAATTTCATTGCCGTCGGCATCTACGCCACGATAATATCTAAGCTCTGATAGCATCTCTGTATTGTACTGAAAATCGCTTCTTGGGATTTGATGTTTCACATAAGCATTGTCATAATTCTTTCCGTTGGCATCATGAGCAGTATTCCTGTTAACCTTGTGAATATTTGCTAACCCGTTTGTGTCATGAACGTAACCCAAAGAGCCATTATAGTAGCTTGTATGTGCCGTTAAATTGTCCCTCTGATTCATTCTGTTTTCAAAATTTCTATAATTCATAGAGTTATAGACACTAAATTCTTCTGCTATTCTATCCAAATGTCCTCTAGAAAGAGTCAAAGAATCGCCTGGAGCCGAGAATCGCTCCACAAATACATGTTTTGATTTACCAAAAACTTCTCCTCTAGAGTCAGTCGTTCTATCAGGGAGTTCAAAATCTGTTAACCCTTCCACAAAAGGAGAAGAAGTGAAGCTATCCGAAATCACACCCTCATTCTTGACAAACCATCTGTTATTCTTTGTTCTACTGGATGTTTGCACTACCTCATAATCTCTTGCATAGTTACCTAGAACCTTAGACTCGCCCGTCTTTATGTTCCTTATGTTTATCGGTCTCTTAGCAAGTTCGTCCCTAGTATATCTTGCGGCAGGCTGAGAAGGGGTTGCGCTAAAAGGATGAACGAGTGTCCCATTTTCATCTATGAATAGTTCGGGTCTATCTGATTGTACTCCGTAGTGAATATGTCGATGTTGATTACCACCAACCCATGTCTCTGTAAATGTACCTTGAACTGGAATTTCTGAATCATCGCCATAAGAGTCATTATGGTGATTTGTAATTTCTGGTGTTGGGTCTGCGACAGTCTCGTAGAAAGGATAAATTAAATCTCCGTCTGCAAACAAGTTAACCAACTCATCCTCAATCACGATGTTAATCGTTCTTTTAACTGACTGTTCATCGTGAGAAAAACCTCTATATATAACTGGGTTTGTTCCGAAAGTAACCTCGATACCAGACTGTTGAGAAAATTTTGTCGAAGCCCGAACGAAACTGTTAGGATCTTTCGTTGTTGGAGAATAGTTTGTACCGCCGTGAATTGTTGGAGCAATGTCTAAGTTCAGTTTATAAGGCTTGGCAAGGGCACGAGTGACATAAGCCTGTCCAGAATAAACCTCTCCAGTATCTCCTGTTGACGAAGGCGAGGTTCGCAATACTGGCTTATCCTCTTCAACAAACTTACCTCCACGTTCCACAACCTTAGAGTTTCCTTCTGTAGTTCTAGTGGAAACTCTTCTTAATATTTCTCTGTTTTTATCTATATCATCATTGCCTGTTGAAACAAGAGATTCAGTCCCGCCAACTCTCTCATCTCCCCAAAGAACCTTTTCTTTTTCAATAGTTTCTGTCCCAATTGGTGCATGTCCATGTTTCCAATTATAAGTAAGCTCATTGATGCTCTTGACGATACCCAAAGGTGGTTCGGCGCTCATCTCCATTGTTGGGAACTTTGTCCAGTACTTATTTCTCTCTAGTACGTGAGACTCAATCATGTTTCTTAAGTCAGCAGAAAAATTACTTGACACTGGAATGAGTTCTCGCAACATTAGTCCAATGGAAGAGTCAATCCACTTGTAAAGTTCAACATACTTTTCTAGACTTGGAACATTCTTAACTTTTTCAAAATATCTGGCTCTAAACTTTTCTAAAGCCTTATATTGTATTCTATATCTGTTTACTGGTTGTCCGATTAAATTATTAAATTCTACAATTGTTGCAAAAAGATTAATCATGTCGTCTGAGATAACCTGATACATGCTCTTTTCTGCTGCAAAGAAGTGTGTTATAATTTGTGCGTCCTTAGTGAAAGTCAAATCATCTTGCGTTCGGATTTCAACCAAGTCCTCTGAATTAATAACTTCTGGTGCCCTGTGTTTCGCAGAGTAAATAAATTCTCTATTAACGACTTGCTTATCGTCTTCAAGGAACCATTTTCCTCGTCCAGTAATTTCATAGCCGATAAGGGATGCAAACCATCCGTATCTATCAAATGTAGTTACAACCTCTGATGCTAAGTCTGGTGAAGATACAATTGATGCCTCGCCAGTCAAAGTCCCGTGAAAGCCGCCTACATAATCTCTAATGCCATTGGCTGATTCTGTATCAAGGGCATCACCCATTCTCCACCAAGAGATTGTATTATCATAAGCAGAAAAGTTTTGCAAATCTTTAACTTCTGCATCGTTGTATAATTCGGCTACCTCTTCCAAAGTAATCTCTTTGTCGAAAACGTAACAATCTGCGATGTTACTCTCAAATTCATTACCAACACCATTTGCTGCATTAGCGCCTATACGTAAAGGAGAACCTGTATCAATTCTTCCTGTATACTGTGCAGGTTCAGTCGGAGTAGATGGTAATAAAGAATTATCTAAGTAGATATTGATACCACCAGTAGTTTGTGAACCATCATAGGTAAATGTAACTAAGTGCCACTCATTAAGAGGTAACGCACCTGCTTGAGAATCCATGCTAAGGCTTCTACCATTGCTGCCCGTGCCATCGTAAATTCTTACTTGAATTTCTCCATTAGTGTGTCCGAAAAACCAATCAGAAGGATTGTTGTTTCCTGAATTCTTAGCAAGGAATACACCTTGTGCCCCTGAACGAAATACCCAGGCAGACACAGAGAATGGTTTATCTTCTGTCGCATCTTCTGTGGCAAAACTAAAGACTTCATGATCTCCTACTTCGACAAAATCACCTGCACCGTCGAAAGATATCGAATTCTCGTTTATATCTTTAGAAACTCTAGATAAACTACCCGACAAATCATCTACAACAAATTCTCCACTTGAATTAGTTGTAGCAACTTCCGAAAAATCCCAATGCAATGCTAAGGTGTCTCTCTTTAGGACTCTTGCTGAAGGGTTACTTCCTGTCAGGATATAATCATTTGGGTGTAACCTACCGAAGTTAGATGCATCGGAACCATGAGCTTGAATTTCTTCATTGGTGACATTATCATACCAAAACAAGGTAGAAGAAATTTTGAGCCTAGTATCTTTTTCTGATGTGCCTACTTCTGGATTTCCATTCGTGTGTAAGGCACCTATTGATACAAACTTATCTTTTGCAAGAAGTTCCTTTGCCTCTGCCCTTGTTATACTGAATGACTTAATATCCTCGTCTTCTATAGAATCTGCGAGCATACTGACACAATATAATTCTACATCATACCCAATATCATCATCCCCTTCAACATCAATATGAAGACTTCTCTTAGAAACAAGTCTGACTGCAATATTCCACTTTGAATTGTCATATACAGATTTAAATATCTTTGTTGAAAGCTCCTGCCCGCCGAATTCTAATACAAACCTTACATTCTCAGAAGTCGGTTCGTCATTTTCTTTTACCGCTCTTATATCAAACAACTTATTGTTGTCTTTTGCATATTGCTCATTTGTTGATTCTTTTTCCACATCATATTCACCAACAAAAGCAATATATTCTTCTGAATTAAGTGGTGGCTGATAATTTGGATTATCTGGTGAAATTCTTTTTGGAAATATGACTTCTGTCTCAAAAGTAAATGACAGATTCGTATCTCTACCTTGCTCAACACCCTTCAAATAAGATACAGAATTTAAATTGTTATTATCCTGATTAGAATATACAACACCTGATTCTCTATCAGCATTGTTAAAATCAATAAACTTCTTTTTAATTGCAGTAGTTCTTCTGGAATCTTCTAAGGTGTAATCTGCACCATCAGAATATAAATTAATCTTTACAAGCTCGTCGTCGATGCCAAAGCAACGAATAAGATTTCTAAACGCTTTCTCTGTGCCTTTTGACTTGTAGATGTAAGAAAGGTTGTTGTAGATGTTTTGGTAAATGGTGTTCTTTACGTCTTGGAGTTTTTCTTCAAATTTCTCTTGCTCGCCTCGTGAAAGGATTTCCTCAAAAGCACTTGCTTCTGTAAATAAGTCAGGAACAACCATGCCTGCTGATTCTAATGTTCTTCTAATAAGGGAATAAGGCTTGTTTGTTCGCTCCTCTAATGTGTGATAATCAACGTCTTTGAGATTTACAAGTTCTTTTATTTTTATCTGTGCTGAATCAAAGTAACTGGAAATAACTTGTGAAAGTTCTTTTACATTCTCGCCCCTTTCCTCGTCCTCCTCGATAATCCAAGAGGGCATGGTGTGATAAATGCTTGAATTATTTGTATAGTCATAATTCAAGCCTTCTCTCATATACGTTTCTTTTACAGAAATAAAATCAGGGTGTGAGGAATAAATTACAGGATCCTCGTCTTCTTTTACTTCAAAATAGCCCGATTCATCAAATGCAGAAGCAGTGCTTCTTACTGAAGAATTATAGTTTATAATCTGTGCGTTTGATATTCTTCCCGAGCAATCGAGTACAATTGAATCAATATCTTCATCCCCTGTGATACCCTCGTTGAATTTATAATAAATACCAATATCGACTTTTCTATTGTCTAAAGTATATTTCTTTTCGTCTGTGTTGGTTCCCCCATGAATCTGAGTGTGCCAATATCGCCCGATCTCTTCTTCTGTTCTTCTTCTCTTCCAAAATCGAAATTCATCTAAAGATAAGATACCAGCATCACTAGAACCAATAGTTAGCGATAAGTGCTCTTGAGATATTACCCCCAGCTTAGAATCAGCAACTATTGATTTATGAACCCTTTCTCCATTTTTATATAATTCCAATTGAACGTCGTTGCCAACGTTGATAAGCGATATAGCTAAATGGTTCCAAGAAGAAGAAATAATCCCAGGAATTGTAATAGGGGCATTTAATAATCCTGTCCCTGCATCATCCTTATAAACTATAAACATCTCACCAGAATCAGTGGAGCAAGTAAAACTAAATTCGGCTGAATTACCGTTTGGTGTGCCATCATTGTTCGATATACTGAAGACTGTTGTTTCCATGTCTTCTGATGCCTTTACCCAGAATTCTACCGTGTTTCCAAGAGAGGCATCAAGATAAAGATTAGAATTTCTATAAATAGAGGTATCCCATATATTAGAATTACCTTGCTTGACTGGAAATTGTTTCGATAATTCTTCCCTATCGCCAGGTTCGATTCCAGGCTGATTGTTCGGTCCGCCTTTTACTAAGATAGTTTGATTAGGGTTTAGATTAACATATCCTGTAAATTTTGGATACGCATTGTCAAGAATCCATAAATCAAGCTCTGATGAGTCATAGAACCATTTTTCTTTTTCAGACTTTGAACCATCATAAGGATAAGTTTGATAAATTCTATTAAATGAGTCCTCGTAGTATTTTTGCGCCGAGCCATAGAACGAAAAATTCTCTGGATTTGAAAAATCAATATGTGAGTGAAATTTGTTGTTTGATTTAACAACGTCTTTTGCAAGCTCTGGAGATTCTAAGTCTTTTTTAATTTTTTGTTCTTGACTTTTTGTAAGAACCTTGTTACTTTTATTAAATAAATCTTTTGTACTCATTTATTAGTCAACCCTAAACTTAAAAATCTCTTTTTGTTCTCTCAACTCTCCGTTGATTGAGAACATCATCTTGATTCCATACATGTAACCCTTTTCTAAAAGAGACATGTCAAAGTCAAAATAGCTACCCAAAGCGTCGTAAGAAACTAGCGTATGTTCATTGTTGGTACCTTCTGTTCCTATACCATAATCGAGAACTGTTTCTTCGTCTACAAGTCGAACAATCTTGTAGTACATTTTCTCGACAACAAGGTTTTCAATTTCTTTGCTTGCTACCGTATAAATAGTTGGATTCCAATCTTTTTGTCGAGTGTAAATCCTGAACTTTGCGGTTTCCTGCCTTGTGTAAGAGGTTTTTAGATTAGTGATGTCTGTGACGTATTCCGTAATTCCTGCATCTGATTCTGGAGTTCTTTCAGAAACTTTAACCTTACCTTCTTTTATTGTGATTGTTTCCAAAGGATTTCCGAATGTAGTAGTCCATTTTTCATATATCGTTGTAACCTGAACAGAAGAGGGGATAGTCAGTGACGCCTCATAGACACCTGTAGAAGTTTTTTGAACTACAACACCTGCTTGTATGGGAGTTGTCATTGATTCATCCTCAAACAATTCCAGTGCGACGACGCCTGTAATATCTGCTCTGACACCTTTAGAAGAATTATAAAGATACAATTTTTGTACGTTGTCAGATACAAGAGGAGATGACTTAAACAGCCTTGCTCTATCATCACTATTTGTTCTCGAATCTCTTGCTTCAATCGCAGGACGCTTAAAAAAGTATTGAGATGAGCGTGCAAAAAATTTCTTTGTGTAAAAATTTTGTGTCTGGGCTCCGCTGGTGATATTTTCATCCATGATAACCGCAAAACCATTATCAGTCGTACCATCAACGAACAGACTTTGAATGTAAGATGTTATGTCTATCTCTAAGTCTTCCTCACCTGTGTCAATATTCTGAGTACCAAGAAGCGTTTCTGTGCCAGTCAAGCCGCCTGGGGAAGTCCAAGAAGTTGACACCTTTCTCTCAGTCCAGTTTGAAACACCTACATCTGAGTAAGAATCCATATCAACACCATTTCCTTCGACAAAATCCTCTGCCAATGCGTAAACTTTAATTCCATAGTTTCTAGCAAGTGTAAACGGGTGGACTGCATTTGTTAATTTTAATACAAATTTTACTCCTGACGGGAAAGACTGTTCGTAGTACGACTTTATTTCGTCTGTGTCAAACTTAAGAAGGATTCTCGATTCTTCTAGTTTTTCCTGCTCTGTTGCATTTTGGTTTGCAGTTTGTCCATATATAAAGAATATTTCTAATGAATCTGCCAAACCCATGTTTGCACCAGTGCCACGTTGTTTTATATTTTCTTTGTAAGCATTTGTGATAGTTGTATCAGCAGTAGCATAAAACTTTTTTACAGACATTATACAATCACTCCCCTGATGTCATCCTCTGGATAACGAATTTCATATATTACGTTCTTAGGCATTTCGATGTATCTACCATCTACTGACGTGGCTTTACTAAGATTAAATGAAACATCTGAATAACTCACATTATCGCTCGTTCCATATAAAACTGATATGTTAACATCCGTCACGTCCATGATTCCTTCGACGTTTCTCAGTTCCTTATATACATCGGTGATAAAAAATGGTTCGCCAATATCAGGTAACCTACTAAATCTTTTCTGTAATTTTTCGTATGCCGCTGTAAGAACTTCGATTTTTGTCCTCTCTAGTGAACCGACTGCAACAAAATCTATTCTTAAATTTAGTACACGAGCATCCATAATGTCTATAGTGTCATTAATCATTTTACTTCTCTGGAGCCATGTCCTAACATTGTCTTTAACAATCTTGTTAGTTTCAACCAGCTTACCTGATATATCTTCTGATACTAAATACAAGTTTAAATTTCTCTTCAAAGAGTCATCGTCACGGCACATTCTGCATCTCTTGACTGCACCAAATTTGGTTGGCATCTGGTATACAAATGATTCATAATCTTGCTGAGTCACTGCTCTGTTTTGTGTAGCGAACGTATCTCTAATTCTGTGTCTCAGTTCATCTGTATCTGGTATATCTACATCTCCCAGAATTGGTTGTTCGTTGTCAACCTCTATGGAATCAATAACTTCTTGAAGTAAAACTTCGTCAAGAACCGAGGTATCTTCAAATTCAAGATTTTTTTCTGTCAAACCATTCAACTGTCCTACTCTAAGATTTACATTCTGAATGGTGTTAACTCTATATGTTACAGTCAAAGTAGTATTCGAAGGTGATACACCAAATTTGTCACTTCTAATTAACTTTGTAGGATCGAATGATAAATCGTTTATGAAATTTTTTCCATGAACATCTAAAATTGTAGTCTGAGGTTCTGATATTAAATCTTCTGGTATTTCAGAATCTGAACTAGCTCCAAAAATAATTTCTGTAGTCCTTCTATTTCTATTTGTTATAAATCTTCTCGGAACAACGACTGGTTTTAATATCTCCGCAGCCTGATCGCCGTTGACGTATGTAGCATTATTCCCCATTGTCTTGCTTCGGTTTGTAATGCCTTTGTAAACAACATTTTGACTTAGATAATCAACTTCATAATATTCGTTTCCTTCGGCATCAACAACCGAAACAACATCTGTTATATCCAAAGCATCTAGTGTTATTTTGTTAAATTTCTTATAAGAGCCAATTTCTACAGACTCTTCCTTGTATTCACCAGACATCACATTTCCATAAGTCTTTATGACATAATGAGTAGGATTTCCCGTTACGGAGTCCACCCTGGCAACTCTCACAGAAGAGCCGACATCTGAAAATTGAACATCTGATGTCAAAAGGAATGAAGCTCCTGTCGTAGAAGTAAAAGTAGTCCCTTCTTTGAGGATAGGAACGTAAGTCATGTCAGGTCCTATTCCAGTAGATAGTGAAGGAATCATTACGTAAAGAGCTACAGAACCATAGGAAGATGCTGCGCCTCCAAACTTATACCCAAGCTGTCTTCCTAGTCTGAGGATATTTTCATACTCAGTTGCAGTTTCTAAAAATGTTTCGTTTGCCTGATAGTCTATATAAAATGAGAGAATATCCCCAACATACGCTACAGTATCTATAACTAGCGAGCCAAATGACGCTTCGTTGAAATCTCTATATGTGTTTGGATAATACCTCTTAACATATTCAATTAAGTCTGCCTTGATAGAATCAAATTCACGACTTGTATATTTTATTGATATTGCTCGCTTCTTACTCATTAAATCGAATCTCCGTTATACCTAATTAGTTCCAACCTCTATTTCGAGAGAAGCAAAAATATTCAAAGGGATGATTTGATATTTCATGCTTATTTTAAGCTCACTTGCACTTGTATTTATTTGGTTATCCAATGAATTAAAATCTATCTCTAATATCTTAACGAAAGGCATATAAGTATTCACCTGATTTGTTATTCTGGTGTTTATATCATTTCTAGTAGAAACTGTATCGTTTCTGAATAAGTAATTCCTCAAGCCCACTCCAAAATCTGGTTCCATTATCCTTTCCCCAGGTGCAGTCAATAATATCATTTTTAAATTCTGCTTTACAAGTTCAACATAATCTTTGTTGAGAGCATAACCATCAACGGGATCTTTGGCGAGTGGGAGTTTTGGAGATAAACCTTTAGACATTATTTTTTCCTCACATTAAATAGGGTAAAAGTATTTTATTTTACAAAGATGTCAGTCTCTCTAATTCCTGTTTCAATTCTTCAAACCTAAAACCGAGTGTAGCAATTTCTTCACGATATTGGGGGTTGAGATTACTTTCAGCAGGAATTATTTCTTCTTGTACCCAAAGTTGACGCAGCCCTGCGATATGTATGTCTCCAAGATGATGGGCGTAATAATGAACCATACTGTTGTTGTTTATTTTACTATCAATAGTCTCTTTTACTTCGGCTATTTCTAATGAAATTGAAATTATTTGAGACTGTATATCTTCAGGTGAAGCTTCAGGTGAAGGCGAAGATTGTTGGAGGGCATCTGTTTGAAGCCCAGAATCATCAAGACGTGTGCCACAATAATCAGGCAAAGCAAGCTGTGCATCTGTGATTTCTTTTCTTGCCTTTGCACCCTCTTCGGAATCAGAGTTTAACATCGAACTTGGCAAAAATACACCAAGTCCGAGGGCGTGATATGCTGCTGCGATGGGCGTAGGAGGAAACAAGATTGGATTTGTATTATTCAAAACTCCTGCTATTGCTGATGTTGGTATATTTACGCAAGCTAATTTTGAAAGAAATGATAATCTCTTTGCTAATTTAACAGCAGGGTCATTTCGTTCAACATATTTTTTAAATTCTTTCAAAGCTGCATCTCTAGCAAGCCTCAAAGCCGTTGCCATACTCAAGCCTTTAAACGAGTTGCCCCAGCAAACTTCCGAATTTCCAAGATTAAATGAAAAGTCCGTACAAGGAGTATCATAAACATTATTATTGAAATCAAACATTTTGGTATAGCCACTTGTGCCACCAATTGAAGAGATTGATTTATCTTGTTTTCTCCAATCGTTACGTTCTGGAAGAATCGCATAAAAAAGAGAAAAGAGATTATCTCTAGTTTCTCCGAAAGCGTTTTGCACAGAAGTCATTTTAGATAATGTCTCCATCTCGTGAATAGATAAAAGTGATATATATTTCTCAATTGGAAAACAATAGTTAAACAAAGCTTTTTGAATATGCATAAAATCAAGAGCAGAATCAAAAGAATTCACTTTTGCAACAGGTACTATGTATTTGGATACATTATTTGAAAATTTTCTTTTATACTTTTGTACTGGATAAGAATCTATCATAATACAAAAGTGCCCATTGTATTTGACAAAGTGTGGTAATTCAGCTATCTTGCTATTCAAGGAAGAGTCACTGAATGATACATGCTTACCTGTGATAAAAGTACCAACATCTTCGACGATTTCAGGAAAACTTGAAATATAACTCTTCAATGAGATTCTTGTAGGATTAATCAATAATGCTTTATGGAAGCCTTCTGAAATACTGCCGTATTCTTCTCTTACAATATCTATAATACTTTTTCCATCCATCACCTGCTTTATCTGTTCCAAAAAATCTTCATAGTAAGACGGCATCTCACCAGTAAAAGTTGTTGGCTTGTCACAATCACCTGCTGTTCCTTCTCTGTCAGATGAATATTCATTCATACTTTCCTTAATCTTATCGCAAATATACCGTGCCTTAATATTATCAATAGGTTGATTACTTACTTGAAATCTTGTAGTAGTCAAAATACTTTTGGCGCAAGTCTCTATAGTGTAGTGTCTAACTATCGCCCTAATGCAAGCCTTCATCATTCCTTCTTCCAAGGGCGTGAGCTTGGGTTCTGCCGAGGAATCCAAAGAATTAAAATCTAAACACATCTCTCCTTGAAGATTATTTTTTAAATCTTCTATCAACTGTTTAATTTTTAAAAGATGAGGGTCGCAAGCTGGTGTTGGAGCTGGACCTAAATTAATATATTCTAAGATATACCTCTCCGATACTACCGAGCCATCGGGTGTTTCTGCTGAAGAGTTGAGTTGCAAGTATTTAGAATCAGCAAGTAATCCAGTTAAATACTCTAAAATGCTATCTCTAATCGACTTATAAATTACTTCAATGTTTATTGAAACTAAATTCTTTTCATTTTCTTTCTGGCTGGAACTAAGAGACTCATTATTTTTTATAGAATAATTTAATACAGCCTGAAGCAGTGAAACTGAATCTATAGACTCTTCACTTCCCATATTGGTATTAAAAAATTCAATAATATTTTGTGGAAGTTCTTCTGATTGAGAATATGTAGCTCTATTCAGTTTTATTGAATAATCTATTTTTCCTCTTTGCTCCTCCATATCAGAGAATATATTCAAAGGAGAATTTTGCATAGTAACTGTTTCGGGTACATCAAAGTCTGATATACTAATGTCTCGTTCTAAATCTTGTGTAAAAGTTCTAATAGGAGAACTTACATTATCTATACACCCATTCTCCTTTACATTCACGTTTCCTGTCTGTACAGGCTCTTCTGGAGGTTGAGGCTGTGGCTCTGGGTTTGGAGTAGATGTTGGCAACATACCAACAGATTCTGAGAAAACTATCTTTTCTAAAGTCTCACTGGTTTGGGTATTGTATTTTGGCATAGTAAATTCTTCTTCGAGAAACAAGTTAACATTTTCTATCTCTGAAGAAAGTATAGTTGGAATTTCAATTGCGAACTGCTTTTCGCTGCTTCCATCTTTAATTTCACCACTTTCATAAAATTTAGTCAAGTGAGGAATTACTTTTCTTTTTGCAACTAGAGTTTCTACTTCATTTATAATGACTGGTTCTTCCTGTTCCACGATTAAGTTTTGAATATAAAGCTGCCCTTCCATCGTAAATGAATCATATATATTTTTAAACAAACTGCCCAAGGTTGTTTCCAATGTATATTCAAACTGTTCGTCCATAAAAGATATTTCCCCAGGAATCGTATTTCCAAGTTCGTCCTTTGAACAAAATAAGTTTGGAACTATCTCACTGTCTCTTAAATCTTTTAAGAACTGTTCTGCTAATTTTTTACTCCTTTCACGTTCTCTGTCCAACTGATCTTGAATTTGTTCTGGAGTCATATTTTTATCAGCTAACAGTCTCTCTCTTACTAAAGAACTGGGTGGACAGAGAAAATCATCTGGTAAACTGTCGATAATCTCTTCTATCTCATCGCAAATGCTCAAATCCATTCCCTGTGAAATTGTTAAAAAGAAATTTATTATCTCTTCATCAGTGTCGAGCCCGAGTTCACAATATGAAGTATCTAAGAGATTCTGGATTATGTCCAGTGTTTCTCTATCTGGCGTTCCTCTAAGTAAGTTACATAATTCACTAGGTGATAAGAGGTTTGCTAAGTCATTCATTAAATTGGCAATAGTATCCGAATCTATGACTCCTGCTCCAAATAACTCTTCGGCGAGTGCAGCCAAATCCTTTAGCGAATCTCCTATTTGTAGTGGTTCTGGAAAAGGAGGGGTAACCTCTGCTTTTTCATTGCACGCTTGAAATAAAGAACTGAAAACACTATTAATCATTGAAGATAATGTTGTTGAAACCATTGTGCCGAGCGTAGATCCCAGGGTTTTGAAAAACGCCTCAGATATATCGTCTGTTGGTAGCTCGTCTGGATACAAAAAATCTAAAAGTTTCCCTTCTTTCTTTTCTTTTTTAAGTCTGTCACTTTCTTTTTTCAACACCTTGTAATCATTTTGAATTCTATTAAACGCATCAAACGGTAACTCTTGCAAAGCACAAGATAAAGCCTGAAATGTCATTTTTCTAAAGTCAACATTATTTAAGAAATTATCATATAAAGAGTCTACCCCATCATTTAACAAACTTTTCTTTTCCATAAATTTGGAATTATTTATATTTGGAGAACCAACGGAATTACTTTGCTTTTCTCTTTTTTTCTTTTCTTCTATCTTTTTGTTTACATCATTGTAAAGCCTGTCTTCTCTCTCAAGTTCTTCTTTTGTTTTTACAAGCGATCCTTCTGCCGCATCAACTTTATCTTCCTTGGTATTAGGTACAATCTTAACTTCTTTAAATCTAACCCAGTCATATAAGAAGTCTTCCCAAGGTATATCAATATCTTCTATAATATTATCAAGAGACAATAACATCCACTGAGTTCTCTTAGAGGCACAACTAATTCTTTCCGTAAATTCTCCAAAGCTATCCTTTAAAACACTAAAATCTGATTCACTTTTAAGATGAAGTTCAAATATCACTGGCTTCATATTGGCATCCCAGTATATTTTAAACTTTCCTTCTTTAATTTTACCATTCTTTTTCATAAAAAGAAAACGGCTATTTTTATCTGCCAAAAACTGTAAATCTTCTGGAATTTTTTCAAACTTATTTTTCTCTTTCTCAGGAGAAAATTCTAAAACTTTACCATCATATTTTTCTATGTCGGACTTCATTGAAGATATTTTATCAGATACTTTTTTTATCTTTTCTTTAAATGAAGAAATATCGTATTCTGTTGTATATTCCCAGTCTGGTTTTTCTTCATCTTCCAGCATTGCTATAGTTCGAATTGGTATTTTGACAAAGACTTTTATCTTTGCCCCTTGCCTTGTGGGGAGATATACTTCTGTTGCTTTTGCAGGTCTGTCCCAATAATCACTTTCAATTAACTGTTCTGTAATATATTCTATATCATGTCTTTTTTTGTTGAACTTAAGTATTTTTGTGATTCCCTTATCAAACCCTTGCTCTAAATACCATTTATAGGATTCAACTGATTTCATTTGAGGATCCATCAAATACTGCCCGTCGTCAGTAGTATCGCCGTCGAGAACCTCATCGTCCAATGTTACGGAAATAACATAAGCACCAATTTGAGAAAACTTAATAGGCTTGTTGGCTGGAAGAGATGTCCACTCTGGTATCTCTCCTCCTGTTGGCTCTGCATCTTCGGCATCTAAATCAAAAGGCGTTTCGATAGCTGACTCATCAATAAGTGCTATTGCATTTTTTTTAAT
>VMHT01004622.1_pt1 | contig 18493 bp, 27 predicted proteins | sample 4693611 | NCBI WGS metagenome assembly VMHT01 (sample SAMN12280063, study PRJNA550983) | marine metagenome | isolation source: seawater sampled from same location over 5 years 0.02-0.2 micron viral filtrate | place: USA: collected off the coast of southern California halfway between the port... ...
AAAGGATAACTAAACACACACAGATACACACACAGATACACAGATACACACACAGATACACACACATATACTAGTGACAAAAGGACTGAAACCTTAATTGGAAGTAAGACCTAGAATAATGACTAAGATTATGAATGAAAATAATACAGAGAAGAACTACAATACTCTACATGAAGAATACAATGATATCATGAATGATTATGTAGAACAGGAGGAAGTGAATGCGATGTTAGATAGCATTCAATATACAGAAGAAGAATTAAACGCATTACGTGATATGGTATATCATAACCATACATCAAAAATGACAGGAGAATGGGAACCATTCAATAAAGGAATTATGATAGGAGACTTCGATAAATGTGAAGAAGATGAAGAATATCTGAGAATGCTAGACAGACAAGAAATGATAGGAGATATGTATGCGTTTGAAGATGAAAATATGACACATGAGCTATTTGCGATGAATCCATGGGAATCAAGAAACCATACATCAGACTATGATAAGTCAAATAAACGAAGTGAAATAACATTAGACGGGATGGTAACACATGTAGGAGAGAATTACTCGACGGCGACATCAAAGTATGGAAAGATATTTATCCCAAGACCATGTGGACTAATGTTACCAGTAGCAAAATATGATAAAGAACAAGTGAAAGTATCATTACGAGTTAGATTTCAAGGGTTTGAAGGATGTCGCAAGACAGCAATGCCATGGAGGGCGATAGCAATAATCGGTATATAAAAAAACAAAAAAAGACAAAAAAAAACTTTTTTTTATATCATTTTTATTGAATTTGATTTATAAAAGATAATCTAATACTACTATAATATATGAACAATGCCAGCTTTATCTATTGCATGCGCTAACTCAATATCTATCTCATTATATTTACATAGTGAACAACTTAAAATATCAACACTTCTCAAAAATGAAAAACAAAAAAATAAAAAAGTCAAACGATATGTTCCTTGCCTCCCATCCTCCAAAATATAATTTAACATTTAAAAAAAAGATATCTTTTTTATGTATCTTTAAAATATAATGGATAAACCGATAGTATTTGCAACAGAAGTACCTAATAGTTCTATACCAATTGCGAAACCTGTACCCATTCATCCCACTCTTGCTTCGGCGCCTCCCATACATGCTGTATATCCTTCTGCTCCTTTACCTAGTCATATGAATAGACATACGGCCGTATATGTTGAAACAAGAGATAGCAATGATTCTTGCGATGATTTATGTAGTATTCTTTTATGTTGTTGTATTATTCAGAGTCTTTCAGATCAAATGTAACTCTACCTTTTTTAATATGTTTCTGTTTTTTTTTATTGTAATCATCATTTCTATAAGATATCCATGATTTATAAATAAACCAAAACCATCGTTCATATATCAACGTTCTAAATACAATATCCCGATATCCATTCAAACAAAACCACATATGAAAAAATACATATACTAAAGGTGTTCTCAAATAAGTTCGAATATACAATTGTTTATATTTAATGTAATTCCTCAGCAAACCTAAAGTAGGGGTTACAAAATAAAAAAGTAAAGGATTCATTAGATTACTACACAAATTAATTTTAAATAAATATATATCTAATATATAATGAATTCAAAGAAAGAATTGTTAGATTCAAAAATGTATTATGCTCGTGCTGTTGAAGAAGTCAATATTGCAAAAAAATACGAAAAAGATATCACAAAAAAACTTAAATACCTTTGTAAAAAATATAATGGAAAATTATTAGGATTGAAATATAAACTTAAAAATCCCAGTAAAGTGATGACTAAATTAAGAAGGAAAGGTCAAGATTATGAACTCCGTGATATTTTAAGATATACCATAGTTTATCCTACAAATAAATATACACGTGGTGTTTACGATATATTTACAGAATTAATGAATAATAATAAATATAAAACAAAACATAAATGGGTTAAACAACAATGGTGCGTTGGAGATATGTATCAGGGTATTAATACTTCATGGGAATATAATGGTGAATTTATATTCGAATTACAATTCCATACACATGAATCATTTCTAGCTAAAACAAAAGGGGAATTACATAAAGTATATGATGATTATAATTTAAGTAATTGTGACAGCTTATATATAGGTGATAAAAAATATATTGAAAATAAATGTCGTAAGAATAGAGATAAAATGATATCTTTAGAAGATGAAATACCAGTACCTTCAGAACTTAATAACGATAAATGTGGTTATGATATAGAGGAATGGTATAAGATATTAGGTATACAATCCAAAATAAAAGGTAGTCTTAAAAAAAGATCTAAGAAGAAACGTAAAACTCATACTAAACGTAAAACTCATACTAAACGTAAAACTCATACTAAACGTAAAACTCATACTAAACGAACACGAAGAAAGAAACCATAAATTAATAATAATATATATTCTTTTTTAACCCTACTCCACTAACATCCAATTTATTTTGTTTAATGTGATTCATTAAATATTTCCATATATCACACAAAGCATTGACGTCACCCATAGCTCTGTGTGCGTTTTCATTTTGAACATTATATACCATACACATTTCCTTCATATTATGATGTTTCCTTTGTGGATGTACATATCGACATACTAGTAATGAATCTATAAATATCATACTTTGAAACATCTCTACAAACCCATGATTACCATTTTGTTGTAAATATTTATGCATACGTCTCAAAAAGATATCATCAAAATGCATTCCATTATGTGCCACCATTGTTATTCCTTCATATTCAATATATAATTCTTTAAGATAATTAAAGAACTCCGTAAATGCTTTATCGGTTTTTAAACCTTTATCTTTTAATAAATCATTTGTTATTCCAGTAATCTCTGTTATTCTATTACTTACACCCTTCTTAGAAAGAGGTATTACTAATGATTGAAATTGAACTCCATTTTCAATACACCTTGCTCCTATCTCTATAATATCATCCTTGTGTGGATTTAATCCAGATGTTTCAAAATCATAGATTATTGTAGCCATTTTATGATAACCTTATGTATGTTAACTTTAAATCAAATTTAACGTTTAGCCTTTTCCTTTTCTAATAACTTTTGAGTATATTCAAGTTTTCTTTTGGTTTCTTCTAACTCTTTCTTTAGTAATCGGTTTGCCTTAAATAATTTAGACATGTTTTTTTGATCATTATTAGACATATCCGAAGGAATATAAGAAGTATCCTTTTTAGTGGTTGATTTATTGTTAGATTTACCACCCAATTGTTCAAATACATCACCATACAAATTTTGTCTATCCATTTATTATATAAACATATATTTATGTAATTAATTATACTTAATGCCAGAATTCCGAAAATTTATAGCCTCTAGTGAATATTTTTTAGGATATGAAGTTTTTATTGATATTACAATTCATAATTCTTTAGATAATATCATAAACTATTTTTATGAACATTTAATGAAAACATTAGTACTCAATAAATTTGAAGTATTAATTGAATACTTGAAAAAACAAAGGTTACATATTCATGATTTTACATTTGAAGATATTAAAGCTATGGACCCTGAAGCACCCAATTATATTTGTGATCATTGTTAATTTTAATTACAGCAAGTGGTATCATCACATCCATTTGGTGGACATTGTATTGATCCAGGATTAGGTTTTTGCGATAGACCAGCTGAATTACAACTATAAGTACTACATGTATCGTTATTGTTGTTGTTGTTGTTGTTGTTGTTATTGTTGTTGTTGTTATTATTGTTGTTGTTGTTGTTGTTGTTGTTGTTGTTATTGTTGTTGTTGTTATTATTGTTGTTGTTGTTGTTGTTATTGTTGTTGTTGTTGTTGTTGTTATTGTTGTTGTTGTTATTACCATCACAACAGGTAACGTCATTGCAACCATCTGATGGACATTGTATATTTTCTGGCGTTGATTTTAATGTGAGTGGTGGTTCACATGTATAACTACTACATATACTTGTATCTGCTTCACAACATGTGTCCATATCACACAAACCATTTGGACATACTATAGCGTCCATATTAGCTTTATTAGGTCTAGATTCTGTACATCCAGTATATGGTTGAGAACCTCCTCCACAATATACTCGGGGATGACAACAATCTGATTCTTGGCATACGTTATTATCACCAGTACACTTTGAAGCCCCCCTATATTCCGTATCAGGACCAGTACAATCAGCTTGAGTTATACTTGCTTCAGCATCACATGTTTTCACACAACAATCATCAGGACCACATGTTCCATCACTTGCCTTACATGATAAATTGGCATCATCCATTTTAATATAATTTGTTGGACAAGTTCCAGTGAAAGAACTACAATTATTATCATCTACACAACATTTCTCAGGTGTACAATTATCTACATCACAATCCAGACTTTCTTCAACTCTTTTTCCAAAAGGACATGTATCTGTAAATTCACTACACTTTTTATTAATTATTTTGGATTCTATATCAGCTTGAGTGACAACATCTGTGGTAAATAAAAAAATGTAAATACCTACTAATATAACCGCTAATATACTAAAAATAATATTCTGTTTAACGAATAATATAATCTTTTTGTAAAAAGATGTTAAACTATTTAGGGTACCTTTAGCACTATCCATGGCAGAAACTTCGGGTAATGAATTAGTTTTGATAGGTTGTAATGGATCATCACCTCCAAATAATTTTTTATATTTCATTATATTTAAGAACAATATTAAAAAATACCAGGTAATAAAGCGGATTTATCTTTATTCCATATATCAGGCCTTCCTGCGATATGTCCATCATCATCTTCATCATCAGTTATTTTTTCTAATATTTCTGTTGTAAATCCCTCGGTAGAAGAACTACCTGATCCAGTTGAACCCGAGGTAGCTGCATTAGTGGCTGATCCTGATGTTCCTGAACCTGAGGTAGCTGAACCTGTTGTTCCTGAACCTGAGGTAGCTGAACCTGAGGTAGCTGAACCTGATGTAGATGAACCTGATGTAGATGAACCTGTTGTTCCTGAACCTGAGGTAGCTGAACCTGAGGTAGCTGAACCTGATGTAGATGAACCTGAGGTAGCTGAACCTGAGGTAGCTGAATCTGAACCTGCGGTATTAGTATCACTCGAATCATCTTTCTTATCAGTTTTTTTATAAAAGTAATACGCCAAAACACCTAACAATGAAGCAATTATTATAAAGAAAATTATTTCATATTTATTATCTGTAACAAATCCTACTACACCATCTGCTTTACTCAATGCATTTTGAGGGCCATCAGAATTACCTGGAATAACCTTTGCTGGATTAGAGGGTGTATTACCAGTGTGTATTTTAAGTTTAGTAGTAGTATTAGATAACTTAGGTTTTGATGTAGATGATGGTGGTGTTGGCTGTCCTGATGATGCTGATGATGCTGATGATGCTGGTGGTGCTGGTGGTGCTGGAGGTGATACTGATGCAGTTGGTGTGGGTAAACTAGCCGCTAATTCAGCACCTCCTTTTATTCTACGTATACTTCTTTTTGGCATTATACTATTATCTAACATTTTTATTAAACACTACTTTACAATTTCGTGATGCGTTTTTAGGAGGTTTGAATCCTCTATTTTTATAAATAGAGTTCATACAAATGGGATAACCTTTACTTTCATTTCCAGCTACTTCAAATTTTTTCAAACACTTACAATATTTTACATAAAGGGCATCATCTAATTGTTTCTTCAATTTTAATGACATCTTTTTTTTGTTTTTCTTTTTGTCGACAAGTTTATTATATTTCTTTTTACTTATTGATAACTTAAATTTCCGTTTTTTCAGTTTTTGAGACATTAATAGTTAAAAATAGAAAATAAATCAATACTTAAAATATCCTTTTTTTAAAGAAGTATTTTAATATAATTTAAGTTAAAATGGTTCAGAAAAATGGTAAGTGGAACATTTCTAAAGAAAAGGGTGAAGAATATGCACATAAGTATATTATTGAGATTTTAAAAGACTCAAAAAATTATACATTAGGGTTGTCCGAGCTTATTATTTTATTGAACCAAAGAACTAAACATATAAATCTAGTAATACATCAAAAGAAAAAACCAATATCAGTATACATCAAACATGTATATGGAAGTTTCATTAATTTTCTAGATACTTATTCATTTTATGGGATTATTGAAAATGGAGCAGATATTAAAGTTATCTTAATTGATTATGAATTAAATGCGAGTTCCTTAGATTCAAAAATAATCAATGAACACAAAGAATGGATATTAATCAATGACGATTTTATCTTTGTATAAAATATCTAGAGTAAGTATATATGAGCGATAATCTTATTAATATTAATGATCAACTCAAAATAGCTGTATTGGTAATTTTAGTCGGAGGCTATTTAGTTTATGAAAAAAAACCATCATTGTTTTTTAAAGATAATGGTGAATTTAAAGCATTCGGATTAAATAAAGACGAAACACCTTTTCCTTTTTTTATGGGATTAATGGTAGCAGGGTTTTTAACTTACTATTGTTTATTATTGAAAGAAGGTAAGTATGTTTAATACAACCTTCAGGTAAGTATGTTTAAGATATCTTTTTTTTACTATTATAATAATGATTAAACCAAGTTTGACAGATTTTACTGATTTTATTGAAAAACCTAAACCAGTGAAAGTAAAAACAAAATTTGAAATTCAACAAGATATTAATTTATATATGAATCTAGTTTTATTTTTAATTATAATCATAGGTGTATTTGTATTATATTATCGTGGTAAATATAAACAAGAAAGAAAACAAGAAGCTACTCAAAAAATAGCAGAATTAGATGATTATATGAAAGATTTTATGGAAGAACAAATTGTTCATAATATGTTGAATCAACAAAATTATAATATTCCATACTAATATAATATGACTACTAAACAAGAAACAGATTATTTAGACGCTTTACAATCATTTTATTCAGAAAGATTAAAAAGTGGGTTAAAAAAGAGATTTAAAACATGTGCTGGATGTTCAGGTAAAAAGAAATTTATAACGAAACAAGGACAATTAATTCATACTTGTGGATCTTCTAGTGGTGAATGTGGATTAAAATTAGTAATTAATTTAGCAAATTATGTTCATTATCCTGAAACAATACGTGATCATTTAACTATACAAAATAAATTAGAATTAAATAAGCATTCAGATATATTTTCACAAAAAGAAATAGATGATTATCAACAAGAACTTGAAATGAGTGAGGCTATCTTTAAACAAGCCACAAAAGACTATGAACGAATAAATAAATTGGATGAAAGACAAAACTTAATACAAAGTGTTCATAAAAAAAGAATGAATAAAAAGAAAGAACAAAATCTTTTATTGGAAAAAATAAAGGAAGAAACTGATATAGAAAAAAAGAAAAGTTTAATGAGAGATTACATAATCATGAATCAATTATTATTTGAAGAATACACAGAATTAAATGAATTTTGTGATACAATTAATAATCATATTAAAACACAAGAAGGTGAAGTGGAGAGAGATGTTAAAGAAACTAAGAAAGAGCCTAAAAGAAAAATAGGAAAAGTCTTAGATAAAAATTTGATACCACAATTACAAGGGATTAATAAACAACCTAAAAATAAACAGATAATGAATGTTATCGTTGCTTATCGTGATCCAGGAGATGGTTCGAGAAAAGAACAATTAGATAAATTTAAAGAACAAATGAACTTAATTTTTGAAGATCAAACAGATATTCGTATTTATATAGTAGAACAAGAATCTAATAGGGATGATTATGGTGCTTTACCTGAGTTAATCCGTCAACCCAATTCAGAAATGGCTAAATTTAATTTAGGTATTCTTAAAAATATAGGATATTCTATTGCTAGAAAAAACATGAAAAACAAACAGAATGCATACTATATATTATCTGATGTAGACTTATTACCCAGTGTGGGATTAGTTGAAGATTATTTAAAATTCCCCAAAAATCCCATACATCTAGCTAATAAAGGAACAAGATATAATATGGATGGGAGTGATAGAAATTTCTTAGGAGGAGTCATATCAATCAATGATAAAGATTTTGAAAAAGCGAATGGGTATCCAAATAATTTCTGGGGATGGGGTGGTGAAGATAATGCTCTTAATAACAGATTAAAGACTAATAAAATATCTGTTGAAAAACCTAATGAACCAGTAATAGATTTAGAAGAATTGTCTTTACAAGATAAATTAGCAAAACTTAAAAGAGACAAAACAAAAGAAATGAGAAAACGTGAAAAATTAGAAGAAGATAAAACAAACTGGAAACAGAATGGTTTGTCTAATTTAGATAATCTTTATAAAGTAAAGAAGAAATATAAAGTGGGTAATATAAGATACATTAAAGTTGAATTAATGATAGAATAAATTATACTTCAGGTTGTAAGGTATTTCCAGCATTTTTAGATGTTTTACCAAGAAATTCATTATATTTACTTAATACTAGCGTATAATAACCATCCAACTCTTTAATCATTAAATCTTTTACTAAGAACGCAAAACCTAAGACAAATAATAGATGTACTGCTAAAATAGTATCTTTAATTTGTATCATTTTCTTTTCTTCTTGTGCTTTTAATTTAGCTTCTTGGAGTTGTTTTATTTTATTTCTATTTCTGTCCACGATATGTGCTTGTAAGAACTCATTATTTCTATCACGTCTTTTCAAGAATTGTAACATATCTGGCGATAATGTTTTTTCCATTTTAGTAGCACTACGATCGAAAAAATAATCTTCCATATCAATTGTATTGTTTATATCCAATATGTTGTCATCAGAACGTTTGATATAACTTGTAGCAGTAGACTCACCCCTTCTAAATATTTTTTCACCCATATCATTCTTACAATAACCTCCCCCAGTACTCGCAACACATTGACCTAAATCACTTCCATCAGAATTCTTACAACATTGTGCCGAATCAGCCGTTGAACAAGGCATGGTATTCCATTCGTAAATTACATCTCCTCCATCATGTCTTGATCTAAAACAACGACGGACATAATTAGGTGGTTTTCTATCTGTTTCTTTATAGTGAACACCTGCCTCTATACCACCACAACAATTCGAATTAACAACACCTTCAATAAGTTTTTGTTTATCTATTTCAGTATCCACATAATGATAAGCACAAAACAATACAACTATTATTAATACATTAATAGGTAACAAATATTTTTTTAATTTTTGGAAGGATGATTTACCCATAATATTATAGCGTATATAAAAATTATGTTTATTCTTTGAAATAAAATATAAAGATAATTATAAAATGCCTACATTCGTAGAACCCCCTGAAAGTAGTGGTGGTGGTAGTGGATATAGTGAAGGTGATGACCCTTCCTTTGGAACTATTACAGCTACTAGTAAAGTTTCTTTGCCTGATGGAACAAATTCGGCACCCAGTTTAACCAATACAGGAGATACAAATACAGGTATTTATTTCCCAGGGGCAGATAATGTAGGGATAACTGCGGGTGGTACAAAAATAGTCGATGTAAGTTCATCGGGTATCAATGTGACTGGTAGAATTTCAGCTGATACCTCATTAACCTTAGATTCACTAACTCTAACAACTGCTGAATTGGGTGTCTTAGATGGTGTCACAGCAGGTGATGCAGCAGGTGGTAAAGCACTAGTGTTAGATTCTAATAAAGACTTAAATGATTCTACAGAAGTAATCAGAGCTCTAAGAATAAACAGTTTCGGAGTGGGACTAGGTCCAACTATGATAACAGGTGATATAACCTATAGTGCAGCTTTAAAAGCACCTGCAGGATCTGTGGGTTCACCCAGTATTACTTACTCATCTGATACAAATACCGGTATTTATTTTCCAGCAGTAGAAAATGTAGCAATCTCAATAGCATCGTCGAAAATAGTTGATGTTCAATCAAGTGGACTCGATGTAACTGGAGATATAACATGTTCCAACGATATTTCTGCAGTTGGTGATATAACAGCCTATTCATCTGATAAACGATTAAAGACAAATATTGTCCCTATACAAGAACCCTTATCTAAACTAAGCACAATTTCAGGTTATACCTATCGTTGGAACATAGATAAGTGTAATAAGGTTGGATTTAAACCACAAGATACCCCCGAAGTGGGTGTTTTGGCACAAGAAATAAATGAAATTATGCCGGAAGTCATTAAACCAGCACCCTTTGATAGAGACAAATATGGAAATTCTGCCTCAGGGGATAATTACTTGACTGTTCAATATGAAAAAATAGTTCCTCTACTTATTGAATGTATCAAAGAACAACAATCTCAAATCGATGAATTAAAAGTTTGCTTATCAAAATTAAAATAAATGAACTAGTAAATGTCTGCTCAAGTTCCAGTCCCTGTAACCTTTTCCGGATTAAGAACTGCCTGTCTTAATGGAGGAGAGGGTGATGTCGGATCAACCAATATTAGTTTAAGTGATTTTTATGGTAAAAATTTCACAGACGGTAGTCGTGTAGTTACAAGTGGCACCATTAGTATTTTGGCACAGTTTATTGACATTGGAAGTGGTCCGAAAACCTTTGGATCCGGTGGGGGTCGTGGTGGTCGTTCCGACCGAAGACTCAAACACAATCTGACCTTTATTGAAAACTCACCTTCAGGTATTCCTATTTATGAATTTAATTTCAAACCTGAATATTCTCAGTTACTCAATGATACAAACCTATACATTGTTGATGTAAGCAGACGATATCGTGGTGTCTTAGCCCAAGATTTACTTGAGTTAGGATATCAAGATTCAGTATTTATCCAAGATGACTACTATTGTGTGAAGTATGATCAAATTGATGTAGACTTTGTTGAAGTTTAATTAAACCTTTTTTAATATGTAATAGTTTTAAATGAATCTTTGTTATATCAAAGACGAAAATAATAAAGATATCTTAATTAATAAAACAGATAATGAACAAGTGATGATGGAGTGGGAAAAGCCTTATATGGAGGCGTGTATCCAAGAGTTAGAGCCTAAGGGTGATGTCTTAGAAATTGGGTTCGGTTTGGGATACTCTGCACGAACACTTTGTAACTACCCAATTCAATCCTACACTGTAATTGAATGTGAACCAATTGTATGGAAAAAAGTGTATGAATTTCAAAAAGACTATCCACATATCAAAATAAATTTAGTCAAAGGACGCTGGCAAGACATGCTGCCCACCTTACCCACCTTTGATACCATCTTTTTTGATGATTTCCCTTATAAAGAATATTTGCATTTAGATAATTATCCTAAACAAGATAGGGTGAGAAGGTTTGTTCTCAAGTGTATTCAAAATCATATGAATATAGGTTGTAAGTTAAGTTATTATTCAGTGTGGCCTCAAAATCATGATTCATATGATTGTGTAGAGGGTCAAGTATCATCTTTTGAAATACAAATACCCGAAAATTGTAATTATATTCCTAGTAAAAAAGTATACATTCCGTTACTAACCAAGATATCTGAACCAAGTGAAAATGATTTAGATGTATTAAGTAATCTATGAATAAATTCAATAAATTAAATAATATCTATATAAATGTCATCTGTAAATGATTATCTTTCTGTATCTAAAACTATTCCGGAAACTCCTCCTGTGAATAGTTTACAACTTTATGAATCACAAGTAAATGGAACTGAATCTACTATTTTACAAGCGAATTCAAGTTTGACATCTGATTATACATTAACTCTCCCATCCACTGACGGAAATGCGAATCAAGTCTTACAAACAGATGGTTCCGGTAATTTAAGTTGGATGGATGCACAACCCTTAGATTCAGAATTATCAGCATTATCTGGTTTAACTTCAGCAGCAAATAAAATTCCTATGTTCTCAGGATCGGGTACAGCGACCTTGGTTGATTTCAAAGATGAAGATACAATGACTAGTAATAGTGCTACTGCTGTTCCTTCCCAACAATCTGTAAAAGCGTATGTCGATGCGAATAGTGGTGGAGGTGGAGGAGCATCTGCATTAAATGATTTATCTGATGTATCTTATTCCAGTGGTGATCTAACTATAACATCCTTAGATACAATTAAGGCGGATGGTATAGAGTTTCAAAATACAAGTAATGCAACATTATGTGAAATAACATCCAATAAAGATTTTGAAATTCAAGGAGGTCTTAAAATTGGTATAGGAGGAGAAGATTATGGTGATCATGGAGGAATTAAAAAACAAATATTTATTAATTCAACCCATTCATCTAATACAGGGAACTTTGGTTGGTGGATTGGGACTCAAAATGCAACACTATCAACTACTAGTAATAAGTTGTATTTTGCCGTACAAGGAGGAGGAGGTGGTTCTGGTATAAGCGTCCCTGCCTATATAGATGATCGTTATACACCAGGAAGTGATAAAATGAATTTCACAGGACAACACAGATGTTTTATTAATAATGAACTATCCAATATGGTGGGTTTAATTGTATCTTCATCTGGACAATTTGTCAATATTGATAATTCTATTTCTCCATCTATCAACGAATCACTTCCTATATGTAATTTAAGTAATACATTAGAAGATAAAAAAGTATTTGGTATAGTTTCTTCACAAGAAGATTCAAATACAACAAGAACTTACACTCCTAGTAATTTTACTTCTATTTTCACCAAAACCAATACCAATGAACAAAGATATCATATTAATTCATTAGGAGAAGGAGGAATATGGGTAACCGATATAAATCAAAATCTTGAAAATGGGGATTATATAACCACTTCAACTATCCCTGGTTATGGACAAAAACAAACATCTCCACAATTACACAATTATACTGTGGCTAAAATTACTCATGATTGTAATTTTACAACAGAAACAATAGTAAAACAAAAAGTAAGAGTAACAGGGTCAGGAGATACCCAAGCATTAGATTTCGATAGTTCTGGGAATATTCAATTTACAGATGACTTAGATTCAGATAATAATCAACAAATGGTTTATCCTTATGAAACAAGATTTTTATCATCCGACGGAACAGAGATAACCTTAGACGAATACAATACACAAAATTCAAACAATGAAGATGTATATATAGCTTGTTTTGTAGGATGTACATATCATTGTGGTTAATATCCCAAAATAGTTAAGGAGCCATAACAGTCACTTCAAATACAAAATCATTATCAGTGTTTTGACTATCAAACTCAACATTGTTATCTGAATACAATTGAATAGTTAATTGACTTAATCGTATAGGTGTAAAATAATTAGTAACATAATTATCTGGTTTATATGTTACGTATTCTCCTCTAGGAGCATCTAAATGAATTCTATCTACGATATCTTTTCTCCCACCATTAAAAATAGATCGCTTACATGCGATACCTGGTATTTCAGGAATAACTAAATCAACATAGTGTTGTGAAAAATCAGGAGGTTTTTCAGAATGATGATCTGTGGCAAAACTACTACTTTCTACTGGATAAAATCCAAATAATTTAGCAGCACCTTTTGTCACATTGGTATGATTCCATAAAAATTTAATTTGAGAAGAGTGAACTAACTTAAATATCATACCTTTTTCATTGGCTGTTATTGAAGTAGAATTACTAGGATAATAAGTTCCAGTTAAAACAGCTGAATCTACACGTTGAGCCTTAGTTGTACTAGTTTCTTGTAATGCCGCTGCTAATTCAGTGACTGTATAATAACCAGGGTTTATGGTAATAGTATGAATTGTTTCACTACCACTTATCTTAAATTTTATTTGATTATTGGTTATGTTCACATTATACTGAGGGACACGTATGTTAGCAGATTTTAATTGAAAGCCGATGACACCTTTTAATTCATCAAAGGTTGCTTCGTAATTAGATGTATTAAATTCTGATGATAAATGATAAGTCCTCGATTGAACTATTAATTCACCTTTTGTTATCTGCTTGGAAAACAAGGATCTATGTATTTTATCATAATCTGTCATTAAACTTTGATCCATAAATCTTTCATCTTGTATCGTTTTTTGATTAAATTTGTAAAAGACACCTATATTATTATTTTTTGTTAATTCTCCACTGGAATCTGATGTATAATCTTCATCTTCAGAATCTGTATCAACTATAAATGTATCACTTTGCATTTATATATATAATAGTAATCTTTTTTTAAATATAATTTTAAATAAATAATAGTAATCTTTTTTTAAATATAATTTTAAATATAATTTTAAATAAATATAATATATATATGCCACCTAAGAGAAATTATAGTAAATCTGTATCACGCCAAAACAGCCGTAAATCAATGTCAAGACAAGGTAGCCGTAAATCAATGTCAAGACAAGGTAGTCGTAAATCAATGTCACGGGAAGGTAGTCGTAAATCAATGTCACGGGAAGGTAGTCGTAAATCAATGTCACGACAAAACAGCCGTAAATCAATGTCACGACAAAGTAGTCGTAAATCAAATGAATGGAGTTCAAAAAATAGTGTCTGTCCAAAAACACCTTCCCACCAATTGAATATAGACAGAAATGGTTCCAATTGGTTTAAATTAACTAAAAATGATATTAAGAAAAAAAAGAACAAATATGAAATTAAAAGACTTAATAAATTACCTGGGATATATATTATTATTATATTAAAAGAAGATCCAAATACATTGTATTTACTTAGAGAATTTACAGATTTATTTTACAGAAACTCGTTAGATTATCCAGAAGCTCCTGTAGATGATGGGATGATAGGTCATTCATCAATATACACCGATATAGAATTTAACATGGAATGGATGAAAGAATTATCAGCAAGAGACTTGGAATTACAAGCGAGTAAAACAAGTGATAAAGTAAAAAAGAAAAAGTTAAACAATATGGCTAAAAGGACGAGAGAACAATGTTTACTATATTTCGCAGGACAAATGTATTATGATAAACAAATCGTGGTTTGGACAAATCATTCTGGACATTTTCAACCATCTGAGAATGTAAAACATAAAGTAGGTTTACCAGTCGATAAATTTGAACCTATGGGATCTCCAAATATACATAAATTAATTGAGACAAGATATTCAAAATAAACAATTTTCTAAATCTTTTAATGTGTTAATAACATAACAGGGTTCAGCCAAATGTAGTTTTTTCCTACATTCTTTTAGTTTATCTCTAACTATAATCCTATATTCATCATATTCTAATTCTCCTTTAAATTTTTCATAATCATATTTATATTTATCTTCTAATGTATAAATATTCATATTTACAGACCAACGAGCAACACCCACACAAATACAATCCGCATAATGTCCTTCTTCTATTCCCACATGAGTATCATCCACTTTTAATATTTCTTTAGGATTATCAATACCCATAGTCCTCATATTCATTTGAATCATATGTTGTTCTGGTCTAGACGAATAATCTAAACATGTGGAAGATACAGCTGAATCGGGATAAATTTCATATTTGCTCAACAAGTCTAAACATATATCCATCTGTATACTATTAAATCCAGTTGTGATTCCAATTTTAATATCTTTTTCTTGTAAACTACGTAATGTTTTCACAGCCTCAGGAACTACATCAACAGCATCTCTCATATAAATAGTCTGATGTTCATTAAAACATTCATAGATTTCATTTAAATCTCTATAAGTATGAGGCCTTCCATGGTTTTTTAAAAATTCATCACGAAAAGGTTGTTCACAAGATAATTGTGAAATATGATCATATAAACCTAACCCTATGTCTCTTGCTATCAATGAATCAGGTATGTTAATTTTATACTGATTCAATGATTTTCTTAAATTCAATACACTTGACAAAGAATATTTATCGACTAATGTTCCCCCTAAATCAAAAATAATACCCCGAATCATTATAATAATATATTAGGGCAATTAATTTTTAAGTTTATCAAATTTAAATATTTATAAATTATATAAATGTCAAGTAATGTTATTGAAATTCCTTCAGTCAAAAAGGTTGAGACTATGAATGATACACAACAGACTAATTATTTAAAAAAAATGGTTAGATTTATAATGGAAAATGCCCCCGAACAAGTAAAAATGAATATCGGAACTGCTGCTGAAGAAGCCTTAAAATATGGGAATAAAGAAGCATTAAAAAAAATAATCGCAGATTACGCCCCTATGGCATTTGAGAGTGCGCTTTCATTATTATTATGGAATATGTCAGATAAATATGTGGGTAAAACACCAGGAATTTATCAATATCAGTCTTCGGATGATGTAGATTTTATGAAGGGTTTAACAGATGGTGAAGGATATAAAGGACCCGCGGGTGCTATAAAGAAAAAGAAAAAGAAAAGAAAAAATTTATTTACTCAGAAAAAACGCCGAGTAGTCTTAGATATGAATACTAATATGACTAAATCTAAAAAATCAAAAAAGAAGAAACCCAAAAAGAAAGTTGCTAAACTTACAAAGAAAGTTCCAGTTAGAAGAAAAAAAAGAAAGTCAAAAGAAAAATCAATATTTGATTTATCGGAAATATTTTCAAACTGAATAATTAATTTACTTTAAAATCACGACATTCCCATCGTTCTTTAATAGGAATATGTTTTGGAACTATATGAAATAATATACCCAGATTATAAATAGGAACTTTTGTTGGAACAAAAGCATGCATAAACTGGCTGACAACAAAATACATCTTACTATAGTATAATAAATTAACTTTAAACCTTATTGATTATACGTTTAATTTCTTGAACATCTTCCTTAATAGACGTTATATCATGGGACAATGTTTTTAAATCACTTTTAATTTCACAAACATTTTTGTCTGTATATTCAACTTTTTTTTCCTGAGCTTCGACTTTTCCAAAAACAAAGTCTATCTTTTCAGCATGTTTTCCAGTTTGAAAGATAATTCCACCAATAGATAATGTTGCCCCCACAAAAGGTAAAAGTTGTTGTGGATTCATTTAAAATATCACTTAATTTAACTTAGATTTTAATTCTTATATATTTCTTTTTTTAAATTTTGTTTAGGATAAAGATAGTAATCAATAGCTAAATTAACTAAAAATATGCTACCCGTTCCACCAAACACAATACCGACACCTATAAATTCTTTTAATTTGGATATCATTTTATATATATAAATATATTTATAACAATCTAGACATATTCTCTAATAAACTATTTATTCTATCGGTATAATCTGTGTTTTTAAATGTTTGAATATTATGATTAATTTTAGGATCAGATAATATTTTTGCTACAAATTTTGTATATTCATCATCACTTCCGGTATTACCTGTTTTATTTTTTGTATTAGAAATTACATCTGAAGTTGCCTTAGAAGCATCCATAGATGTTTGAAGTTTTTTTAATAACTTTAGTATTTCTTGATTATTATCACTATTAGGTTTTGTATCATCTGTTTTTTTAGCTTCAGCCATTAATTTATTGAGACTTTCTTGTAATGTTTGAGTAAGAGTTACCTGTTCTTTTAATTTTTCAGAAATAGTATCATTTATTAGTTTATTTATAGAGTCTGTTTTTCCTTGTTTTAGTAGTTGTTCTATTTTTTCATGAATATCAGATAGATCAACTGGAACATTAGCAGGTGTAGGTTGTAGTTGATTTTTCTGCTTTAATTGTTCTAGTTCATTAGAAATAGTATGTAAAGCATTTTTAACAGATTCTTTGAATTCTTTTTCTTCCTTGGCCTTCGCCGCCTTGGCTTCCGCTGCGGCCTTCTGCTCTACCTCTTCCTTAGCCTTAGCCTCAGCCTCAGCCTTAGCCTTGGCCTGCTCTGCGGCCTTCTTCTCTGCCTCAGCCTTAGCCTTAGCCTTATTTTCTTCCTCATCCTTTATTTTAGCCTTTTCCTTCGTTTTATTAAATTCTTCTTCCAACTTATTTAGACCACCTATTAACATATCTATATTTTCGATCATTCTTTGAAATGTTGTTTCTGGCGTATTAGTATCAAAAGTAATAGCGGTCGTTTTCAAAGTATTTAGTGGTGAATTCGTAATTTTTTTATTTGTTTCCAATGATTCCCATTTTCTACCAGGAGGTTGATTATTTAACCATGTTTCTACTTCATTCAACCTTTCTTGTACTTTATTTGATATATCAAGTGTATCATCCTTCAATTTAACAATATTAAATTCATTAGAGCCATATTTATTCATTAAATCCTTGATACGATTTAATTCACGTACTAAATTATCGGCCTCCTCTGCTGCCTTGGCCTCCGCCGCTGCCTTCTCCTTTGCTGCCTTGGCCTCCGCCGCTGCCTTGGCCTCCGCCGCTGCCTTGGCCTCCACTAAGGCCTTCTCCTCTGCTGCCTTGGCATCCGCCGCTGCCTTCTCCTCTGCTGCCTTGGCCTCCGCCGCTGCCTTCTCCTCTGCAGTCTTGCCCTCCGCTGCCTTGGCCTCTGCCGCTGTCTTGACCTTCGATAATATTTTATCTATTTCTTGTATTTTATCTTTTACATTATTTTCGTCTATATCTTTTATTAGAAAAATA
>VMHT01180573.1_pt1 | contig 18492 bp, 19 predicted proteins | sample 4693611 | NCBI WGS metagenome assembly VMHT01 (sample SAMN12280063, study PRJNA550983) | marine metagenome | isolation source: seawater sampled from same location over 5 years 0.02-0.2 micron viral filtrate | place: USA: collected off the coast of southern California halfway between the port... ...
ATTAATTAACCTTCCAGTAAACCATATAGCTATTGTAAACTTTAGAAATTATGGTGTATTTGAAAAGTATCTTTTTGAAAATCACGAGGTATTAGGAAACGTACTTTACAAATGTGAATCTAAAACTCTTTACGATTCATTAAAGGCGAGTTTACAAATTGGTAAACAAGTAATGAGATTAGAAAATAATATAATTGAATCTAAATCTTAACATAAGTATCCCTTGATATAGAGAGAGACAGAAATGTCTCTCTTTTTTTTTGCATAAAAGTTTGGTGGGGTGCAGAGGATGTGTTATCTTTGAGTAACATTAAAACTAAAATTATGGCTGATATATTTTCTAAATTCCTTGATGATGAATATCAAAGCAAGGAATACCAAGAACGAGAACGAAAGCATAAACCTTTCAAAACAACGAGGATTGAGTATGGTAGCAAAAGCTATAAAATAATTAATAGCCTTATACCTTTCGATGAAGTAGAACCAATGGTAAATAAAATTTTTAAAAATGAATAAGCACATCTTTCAGTCTTACATAGACAACATTACTCAGTATTATGGGATAAGCCAGAAGCAATTGTTTTCTGGGGGAAAGGACTACGAAAGCGTAGAACCAAGACAACTATTTTATTTCTTGTGTAACAAGAAGGGTATTCCTATAGTCACTATACAAAAGTTTTTAAATAAGAATGACTACTCAATTCATCACTCTAATATAATTAGAGGTATTGAAAAGATGAACTCCAAGATAGAGGCTAATGAGGAATACCAAAAAATTATTCCAATGCTAGAAGTTATAACTGCCGATGTACAATAAACTACACGAAGTTTTTGAAGAGGCAGAAAATGACCACGGAACTACCAACCTAAACGGAAATGAATATGATGCGAGAATGTCTTATGGTATTAAAATAATAAAAAACCACGAGGACAACTCCATTGAAATATTAAATACTGCAAAAGGTGGAGACTACTATCAAGAAATTAATGAAGATGAATACAATCTCTTTTTTGATTTTGGCTGGGTAGTAGGTGTTTGTAAAATGGCACTCACAAAATACAAAGAAAGGCTTGGGGTTATCGAACAAAAGATTAAGGATGAAATCAATGGTCGAAACAACTCGAAGTACTTAACATTCTTGAAAGATACAAGAAGAAACACTTTAAATAAATATTATTTTATAACCCAAAAATTAAATAAAAATGTCAAATCAACTTAAAACTATAAAAGTACAAGGTGGTAAAGAATACGCTGAGGTACACACAAGAGTAAACTACTTCCGTTCCCAAGAAAAATATAAAGATTGGGGAGAGGACACAGAAATGATTGCAAATGCCGAAGATATGTCTTGGGTGTTGTTTAAAACAATAATATCCTATCCCGATGGGCGTATAGCATCTACGGGTCATGCTTTTGAAAGGCAAGATGGAAGTAGAATCAACCAACGAAACCATGTTGAGAACTGCGAAACATCAGCTATGGGTAGGGCATTAGGTAAGCTTGGAATTGGTAGCGATGGCAGTATAGCTTCATATGAAGAGGTAGCCAACGCTATACAGAATCAAGAGAAAGATAACACTCCTAAAGAAACTCCTAAGGAATATATTCTTGAGACTGACAATTGGGCGAAAGCACTCAAGTACATTGCACTTAAAAAAGACACTATGAGTTTGGAACAAATAATAAAAACATTTGAAGACCAAAAGTATGGTAAGCTTACAACAAAAGATAAAACTTCTGTAAAGAAAGCTTATGAAGGAAAATAAGCTAATAGAAATGTATAACAAGATTGAGTCACAGACTCGTGTTATACAAGAACTAATCAATGAACTAGGACAGACACGAAATGTCGTTGTTAGTTTACTTGAGATAGTTAAAAGATTTAAAGAGTATGAACCAATCATAAAAAAACTAGAAGATGAACGAGAAGCAAATTCTAAAAAAGCTAAAGAATGACCATGAGTATTATAATGGCATAGGTAAAAATTACTTATCCAACTCTAACATTCAAGCACTAACAACCGAACCAAGGCAATTTCAATCCCCTCAGAAGGATGGGGAGGCATTTGTCAAGGGTAGGTACTTCCATCAGCTAATCTTAGAACCTAACAAAGCTAAGGACTTCCCAATAGTGGATGCTAAGTCACGAAGCACTAAGATATACAAGGACTATATAACTGATAACAACCTAGATTATGCATTACTAACAAAGGATGCAGGACAGATTAAAGACATGGTGGACTACACTTTAGAAAGTCTACCCTTTTTTGATTTGATTAATGAGCCTAGTGCAGAGTATGAAGTGCCTGCAATAGCAGAGATAATGGGGGCAATGTGGAAAGGTAAGGCTGATATACTTACCAAGGACTATGTCATAGATTTGAAAACATCCTCGGATGTATTTAAGTTTGTAAGAAATGCCCCTTATTATTTCTATCACACTCAAGCCTATATCTATCAACAACTATTTGGTAAGCCTGTAATTTTTTTAGTAACAGGCAAGACAAAGAAGTATGATAGAGAAGGAAACAGATATTACGACTTAGGAATATTTCCAGTCAGCGAGAACTCAATGGGTCTTGCTGAAGAAAAGGTCGGACAAGCAGTAGCATCATACGAGAAGTGGTTTGCTCCTGACTCACAAGATAATATAGATAACTATATTATAAACACACCTATTTAATTTTAAAATTTATATTATGACTGAACAAAAAGAGAAAGTGTTTGCTGATGGATTAATCAGCAAAAGAAATGAGAACGCTCCCGACTTTGTGATTATAAACCAATCATATAAAGTAGAAGAGTTTATTGCATTTTTAAAGAAGAATGCAAAGAATGGCTGGGTAAATACCCAAACCAAGGTAGCTAAGTCTGGAAAGTATTATACTGAGCTAGATACATTTGAACCAAAAACTAAACAAACTACTCAACCTGTAACGGATGATTTAGGATTTTAGTTTTAAGCCCTTAAACAGGGGAGCTAGCTACTCCCCTTTTTTTGGCTCTAATAAATGTCAATTTTATTTTTACTATTACTTATATATGTTTTATTATTTATTATTTTTTATTCTTATACATAAAGAAATAATTGACATTTCCGACACACCTTTATAAACATTGACTTCAATCGACATAAAAACGACATAAAAATGACACAGACTGTCACAATATTTAAAGACATTAAAAATACCGATACTCCATTCCATATAGATGTGATTAAGATTATCAACAGAATTAGAGATGGTAAGTCTAAAGAACTTGTAACTCAAATCAGAAAAGAAAAGAATAAGTCTGAACGTAATGAACTTAAAAAGAAACTTCCGTCTATATGTTTTAGTGGTAAGTTTTCTAAACGAGCAGACAACTCACTACTTGAACATAGTGGACTTATATGTTTAGACTTTGATGGGTATACAAAGCAAAGAGAGATGATACAAGACAAGGAGAAGATGATGAAGGATAAGTATACCTTTTGTGTTTTTATTTCACCATCGGGTAACGGATTGAAGGTTTTAGTAAAGATTCCAAACGATGCAGAAAACCATGTTAAATACTTTCAATCATTAGAGAACTACTATAACTCCAATCATTTTGATACTACAAGCAAAAACATTAGCAGGGTTTGTTATGAATCTTATGACCCTTTAATTTATATAAATGAAAAGGCTACTATATGGGAAACTATAGAAGAGACAGAGTATAGAGAGGTTATAGTTAACAAAGACCAACCAACCATACCAATTACAGATGAAAACAAAATTGTAGACATACTTGTAAAGTGGTGGAACAAAAAGTATCCAATGGTAGAAGGTCAACGAAACCATAATGTATATGTGTTAGCTATGGCATTTAATGATTATGGTATTAATAAGAACCTAGCACAATATATATGTAATCAATATCAGTCTTCAGATTTCACATTAGCCGAGATAGACCAAACAATAACTTCAGCATATCAAAACACATCTAAGTTTAATAGTAAATACTATGAGGATGATGAGGCAATTACTCAGATTAGACAAAAACTAAAACGAGGCGTTAATAAATCAGAGATTAGAACTCAGCTATCGAGATTAGATATAGAGGAGGAGGTTATAGATGCAGTGCTAGAAAGGGCAGATGATGAGAACAAGCAGATGAAGTTTTGGACTAAGAACGACAAGGGTATAGTAAAAATTATACACTATGTATTTAAAGAGTTTTTAGAAGATAATGGATTTTATAAGTATTGTCCAGAGGGAAGTAAAAACTATGTGTTTGTTAAAGTGACTAACAACCTTATAGACCACACAAGTGAAAAAGAAATTAAAGATTTTATACTTGAGCATCTTAAAGCACAAGATGATTTTAGTGTTTATAATTACTTTGCAGACCAGACAAGGTTTTTTAAAGAAGACTTCTTGACTCTTCTAGGCACAATAGATATCCTTTTTATTGAAGACACACACGACACAAGCTATCTTTATTATAACAACTGTGCAGTTAGAATAACTAGCAACGAAATCAAAACAATAGACTATTTAGATTTAGGGGGATATGTTTGGAAAGACCATATAATAGACAGAAACTACAAGGAAGAGCCTGTAACTAATTGTGACTATCAAAAATTTATAAACAATGTTTGTAACAGAGATAGCAGTAGAACTACTTCTATGGAATCTACTATTGGTTTTTTATTACACGGACACAAGAGTATGTCTTACTGCCCTGCCGTTATTTTAAATGATGAGGTTATTTCAGACAACCCTGATGGAGGCACAGGAAAGGGTGTGTTTAAAAATGCATTAGGTCATATGAAAAAGCTTGTCAATATAGATGGTAAATCCTTTACATTCGAGAGAGCATTTGCTTATCAATTAGTATCAGCAGACACACAACTTCTATGTTTTGATGATGTAAAAAAATATTTTGACTTCGAAAGATTATTTAGTGTAGTGACAGAGGGCATGACATTGGAAAAGAAAAACAAAGATGCTATTACAATTCCGTTTAGCAAGTCTCCTAAAATTATAATAACAACTAACTATGCTATTAAAGGGGCTGGCAATTCATTTGCTAGAAGAAAGTGGGAACTCGAACTACACCAATATTATACCAAAGAATTTACACCAATCATTGAGTTTGGTAAGATGTTTTTTAGCGATTGGGGTACGGAAGAGTGGCTTCAGTTTGACAATTATATGATAGAGTGCTTACAATTATTTTTAAACAAAGGATTATTGGAAAGTAAATTTGTAAATCTAAAAGTCAGACAACTATCAGCAGAAACTTGTCATGACTTTATTGAGTGGTGTGGGCTTATCGAAGGCTCAATACCCAACAGAAGATTAGTAACAGGAGAGAAGATATACAAACAAGAACTGTATGAGGATTTTGTTCACGAGTATCCCGACTATTCTCCTCGTGCTAAATATTCTATATCACGAACTAGGTTTTACAAATGGCTTAATGCTTATGGATTATTCAAAGAAGGATTCTTACCCGAAGAAGGTAGAGACTCAATCGGAAGATGGATTAGATTTAAAGAGATAAAAAAACAAAAAGAACTTGAGTTTTGAAATACCACATAGACATAGCGATGAGAAATTCATATGATATTATAATCAATAATGTTTCTTTGAGGCATTTTGACGATGTGAATAACTCATACTTTATACACAACCCTACTCATGATGTTACAGATGATGTATTAGATGATATGTATAGATATTTTAAATCTACAGGCGAGTGGGATAAGGTAATTAAGATAGCAACATTAAGAGCAAAAATTAAATTTTATGATACAACTAAGAGATTATCAAAGGTCTATAGTAGAAAAAGCGACTGAAATAATAAACCAAAATGGATTTGTTTATCTAGCTATGGAAGTAAGAACAGGTAAGACTCTTACTTCTTTATCTATAGCTACTAAGCTGAATGCCCAAAAGGTTTTGTTTATTACAAAAAAGAAAGCTATATCTTCTATAGAAAAAGACTACGAAAAATTAGACCCTTCGTTTTATTTACACACTATAAACTATGAGAGCCTTCATAAAGTCTCATATGATTTAGATTGGGATTTAATAATTGTAGATGAGGCACATTCAATGGGTAAGCTAGCTAAACCTAGTAAGCGTGCTAGAGATGTAAAGATGCGTATAATAAAAAGCAGAGCTAATGTAATTCTTCTTTCTGGAACGCCAACACCTGAGTCTTACAGTCAGATGTATCATCAAGTATATGGCATACCCAACAACCCTTTCAAAGAATACACTAACTTCTATAAGTTTGCTCATAAGTATATTAATATTAAAATCAAACCTATAAATGGGATGCAGATAAGAGATTACTCACACGGACTTCCAACCATTATGGATGCTATGAAACCATACATGATAGCATACTCACAAAAAGAAGCAGGGTTTAAGGTTAATACAACAGAAAAAGTTTTGGAGGTAGAAATGGAAAAGACAACTTATGAATTATCTCAAGAATTAAAAAAGAAATTAGTTATAGAGGGAAAGAATGAAGTAATATTAGCAGACACCCCTGTTAAGCTTATGATGAAACTTCATCAGCTTTATTCTGGAACTATAAAATTTGAGAGTGGAAACTCAGACGTACTTGACTATTCAAAAGCTCGCTTTATACGCTCTCAATTTAAAAATAAGAAGGTGGGTATCTTTTATGTATTTAAAGAGGAGCTGAACGCTCTAAAGTATGTCTATGGGGACGATATAACTACAGAGCTAGATGAATTTGAACAAACAAGTAAAAACATAGCTCTTCAAATTGTGAGTGGAAGAGAGGGTATCAGTCTAAAACAAGCAGACTGCCTGGTGTATTATAATATAGCTTTTAGCGCTACCAGTTACTGGCAGAGCAGGGACAGAATGACAACAAAAGACAGGCTAAAGAATGATGTCTATTGGATATTTAGCAGAGGTGGTATAGAAAAGAAAATACACAAAGCAGTGACAGCTAAAAAGGATTATACATTGTCTCATTTCAAAAAAGATTTATTAAGTTTATAGAAACAGAGACAGGGCAAATGGATTACAATAGTGATTTTAGATACGACTTAGAAATAGGCAAAGAGGGCGAGCGAATCGTTCATGAAATATTTGCCAACAAAAAGCTAGAGGTAAAAAGAGATAGCTGGGTAGGGCGCTCTGGTAATATTGCTATAGAGTTTAAAAGTAGGAACAAACCATCAGGCATAGTTACCACAGAAGCAGACTACTGGGTATTTATTTTTTCAAAAGAATACCAGGACAAAGTAATTTTAATAGTTGAAACACAACGCCTTAAAGAAGTGGCTAGAGAGTATGCAAAAATAGGCTCTATAAAAGAAATGGGAGACGACAATACCTCTATGGCTGTGCTTATACCTATAAAAGAAATTAGTAAATTTGCTATTTATGACTGAGCAACAAATACAGTCAAAAAGAATAAAAGAACTAGAGGCTGACGGCTACTATGTTCTTAAATTAATCAAGACAAATAAAAACGGTATACCTGATTTAGTAGCTATACCACCCAACTGTAATGTAATTTTTAGTGAGGTAAAAACAAAAAAAGGTAAGGTCTCTCCTTTACAAGAGTACCGATTAAAAGAATTAAAAGAACATGGATTTATTACAGAAATATACAGGGGCTGAAACATTTTATGAACTTGATGAGGCAGTGATTCAAACTATTGATTCCTTACCTATTATGAATGCCACTAGAATTATACAACAAATTCAAAAAAGCATACCATTGTTGCAAAGAAAAAATCATCGTTCTCAAATTATAGGAGGAGTATTAAAAGGCAGGAAACCTGTTTATTTTGCTTTAAGATATATTTATGAAGAGCATGACTCACCTTACTTTTTTCAGTTGTTAAACATAACATCTGACGAATACCTAGACTTATATAACTTAAATAAAATCATATGACACACAGAGAAGCTGAAATTATAAAAAAAATAGTTGGAAAATATTTAAAATACGATTTTTCAAATAAATTAAACAATAAATTAAGACTAAGAGAATATGTAGAAGCTCGTATGTTTTATTTTTTAATAACAAGAGAGGTCACAAGACTACCTTTAGCTATTATTGGTAAAACAATAAACCCAATCAAAGACCATTCAACTGTACTTCATAATTGCAATACTTTAAAAAATTATTTAGAAACAGATGCTAGAATAAAATTTTTATATAAAGATATTTTAAATTTAGTGTTAAGAAAATTAAACGGAACAGATGAAATAGAATTAACACATGAGGAACAAAAAACTAAAATATATAATTTAGAGAAAGACAATGAGATTTTATTAAAAGAAAACATTAAATTAATGAAATCTTTAAAAAAAATAAAAGTCTCTTTATCTGAACACAAAAGATATTTAGTAGAACAAGGGTATGACATATCAAGAAGTCAAACTTTTAAAATACTAGAAACCAATAATATATAAAATATTTTTTATAACTTTATGAAACTATTAAAAAATATGTTATGGAATTTAGTATTGAAAATATTCCTCAAATTGTTGAATGTACTAACTGCACGAAGAAGACGAAAGTGGACAGACTTTTAGAGCTCGATGCAGATATGTATACTAACATGGGAATTGAAACAACTAAGACTGACAGAAAAATTGTAAAACGTAACTCTAGGAGAATTTATTACGCCATAAAACAAATAAATCCTGAATTAGGTACAAAACTAATTCAAGCGATGGATTAAATTATGACGTATGAAATCTCTGGAGAATAAGAGAATCCAAAACATCAACTTTATAATGGATGATGTTCACGACTCTTCCAACTCAATCTACGAATCTTTAGTAGACAAAGACTTTGACTCTCTAAAGACAGAGGTTCAGGCGCTGATAAAGAAACTTAAATTAATTTTAGAATCAGTTCAAGATGAGTTATAGTGATTTTAGACCACGGCTCAAGGGAGATAAAAAAATAGCCTATAAAAATCTTACAACTAAAGAGAGACGCATACTTGTCGTAGGAGATATACACGCTCCCTTCCAACTGGACGGATACCTGGAGTTTTGCCAGGAGACTTATGCAAAACACCTGTGCAATCAAGTAATATTTATAGGAGACATAATAGATAATCACTATACGAGCTACCATGAGACCGATACAGACGGGTATTCAGGCGGGGAGGAGCTCCTACACGCTATAGAGGTTGTTGCTGACTGGAAGAATGCTTTCCCTGTTGCTGATGTAATCATTGGAAATCACGACAGGATGTGTATGCGTAAGGCACAGACATCAGACATACCAAGCGCTTGGATTAAATCATACAACGAAGTATTGGGAACGAACTGGAACTGGAGCGAAAGGGTGGTATACGACAATGTACAATACCTGCACGGCGAAGGCGGCACAGCTCGTACAAAAGCTAAGAACGACATGATGTCTACAGTTCAGGGACATATCCACACACAAGCTTATACAGAGTGGATGGTTGGAAGAAATTTTCGTATCTTCGGAACTCAGGTGGGCTGTGGGATAGACGGGTCTTCATATGCTGCGGCATACGCAAGACACTTTAAAAAGCAAGCCATAGGAAACGCTGTGATATTAGGAGGGCACACAGCTATAAACTGTCTAATGGATTTATAATGTTTGAACAAGACCAAGACATAAACAAAGAAAAAAAAGCTATAGAGCTTTACTTGAGAAGATTAGGAGGAACTTACAGAAAGCTCGGCATAGACGATGTAGACTTTAGAATACAAGGAGAGAACGGTGCTGTTATTGGATATGCTGAGGTCAAAGTCTTAGACACAGAGATGAAAGATTCATTTCCTCTGATGGTAGAAGCCCGTAAAATTATAAAGCTTCGAGATAAGCGACTACACGCAGTAATGATATGGTCTTGTATAGATGGTATCTACTATCTTCCTATAGAAGGACTGGTAGGCAGAGCACTATGGTCAGAAGAAGAAGAGCTGATGCTTTCCTTTGATAATAAAAAACTTTTTAAATATGTCAGACCCTAAACTAAACTTCGCTCTAGCATTCCTAGTCAATGGACTGCTGTGCTATTTAATTTATAAAGCTATTTTTTAAGGGACTTTTTAATATTTCTAATTTCTTCTTGCATCTTTCCGTAAGCAGAATCCTTGCCATACATTTCTTCATAAAGGTCGGGGAAGTATTTTTTAAGGTCACTCTTACTCATTGGTTTATCAGGATTTGGTCTGTATGATGAGCTAATACCAATTATATCAAGGACATCTTCTTCTTTTATCTTACCCTCCTCTATCATATTATATAGACCAGCGAACGGGTCAAGACGAGTTCCTAAAGTTAGCTCTAGTATAGGCTTATACTTTGCTATTCCAGGCTCTTCTAACTCTTTAGCCATTTCTTTTATAATAGTTACAAAAGGATTTACTCCACCAGCATCTCTAATTCTTTCTCCTCTTGAAGCTCTCACTAAAGCCTCCATACCGTCTCCAGATATAGGAAGTTGATATATTAAATTTAAACCAACAGCTGCATCTAGCATTCTCTGATTTACTTGTTCTTTATCTTCATCATCACCAAAAGCATATTTAGCCATATTAGCTGCAAGAATAAATAATAAATTTGCAGCACCTAAATTTAAAGCTAATGCTCTAGCTTCTTTACTAACAACCGCTCCTTTTATATTTCCCTGGCTGACTCTTTTAACTAACGCAGATAAGCCAATAGCAGCTTTATTCATTTGTAAAAAAGCTGTACTTCCAAACATAGTTACAGTTCTAAAAAACACATTAGTATTTCTTTGAAGGCGAATTTTGTCAGCACCTCTCCTACTTTGTTGTGTTGCATTGTAATTATTAAAAGCCTTTAAAGCTTCAGCTTCACTCATTCCATTTTTTATATTGCGATTATAGTTAGTCATATAACCTAACACACCCAATATATCTCCTATAACAGTTGGACCTCCTTTAAGTTTTCTAAAAGTTTTTATATATTCTTTTCTTTTTTTCTCAGATTTTAAGCCTAATCTACCGCCGCTTTCTAATCCATATATGTCTCCTTCAAGACCTTTTAATACCCTTTCTCTAAATGTTGCAGATTTTTCAAAAGCTTTTTGATAAGCAGAATCTTTGGTAAATAAAGAGCCTAAAGTTTTTAGAGACTCAACCATAAAAGCCACATGGTCTAAACCTGGAGTGTTTTTTCCCTTTATGTATTGGTATTCTTCAAAAGCATTTACAAAAGATGTAGCCTGCTTTGGTATTTGTATTAATTTAAATGCAAGGGCGTATCCAGTAAACGCATTAAATATACCACCATATATACCCTGCGTCTCTTTTAATCCATAATCTGGATTAAGTATGTGATTTAAACTTTCACTTACAACTTTAAAACTACCCATTTCCTCAAAAACAGCATTTACACTTTCGTTATTCATTATAGTATTTAAATCTCTAACGCCCTGTGCAAAAGCCTTATATTTCTCCATAGACTCAATGTGCTCATTCATAACATTTGTAAAAGTTAAGAAAGGGTTTAAGTCTATTTTACCTGTTTTATCAGTTCGCTCTCTAAATGCAGGAGAAGTTTCAGCATCAAATATTTTTGCAAATGATTGTTCTTTCAACCATACTTTATTTACTTCTTTTGATATAGTTCTAGTAGGAAAGTAGTTTTCTACATACCCAAGATTTATATTATTGACAGAAGAGTAAACATTATTAACACTCTCATAGTATGCTGTGCTAAAATATTCTACAACCTTGTTAGAAAACTCTATAAGGTCTTTGTCTAATTTAGATTCAATATCAGATAATACTTTATCAGTAAAACCTTGGTTATTCAACTTTTGTTTTTGAACTTCATTTAAACTTAATGCATATATACGAAGAAGTTCATCGTCAGAATAAAATTCTTTTTTACCATTTACAGTTAGTTCTATTCTTGGATTTTTAAATTTAGATAGTATCTCTTTAAATCCACCTTCAATGCCATCAATAGTATTTGCTATATTATCAATCACATCTCTTTGTTGAAACTTTCCTCGAAGAGAGTTTTCTTCCATTACATTTACATCATCATATAAATATTTTTTAAACGCTCCGGGTTTATATCTATCTAATATTTCGGTTATCGAACCAAGATGACCAAACCAATTGCGAACAAATTGAAACGGACTTGTGGTTAATTGTGCGCCAAAATATTTTACATAAGCTTTTGTGCCTTCCCATATTTTACGCTCTCTAAAATATTGTAAGATACGCTCTTTGTCTTGTCTTCTTTGATTGGCATCTTTAATAGAACCATCTTCATTTATAAGAGCTTCAAAATCACCCTTTATTTGAGACTCAAAATCATTTGAAATTCTTGCAGCTCTTTCTGCTTGTGCGACTTTTCTTTGATTCAATCTTTTTATAGACTCCTTTGCTCCAGCTTTTAAATCTTCAAATAAACTTTGTATATCTTCAATAGATTGATTTTCTAAATTTGCAAACAAATCAAAAGCTAATGATTCATCAAGTAATTTATTTTCTTGTATCGTAAGCTTTTCACCTCTTGTTTCTTTTAATGTAAGCTCATCTATCTCAGCAGACTTATCTGCGAGTTCTGCCCTTTTAACTTCTAGCTCTTCTGGTGTAGATTTAAATACGTTCTTTATAGCAGTAAAGAAATCTTTACCCTGAGCATCTAAACTACCAGCTCTTGATTTATTACTCCTGGTTTTTCTTCCTTTTGATTTTTTGTTTACAAAAGTTATTATATCCTTTATTAATCTTTTCTTTTGTCTAGCTCTTTCTGCATCTACCTTTTTAAGTACCTTCTCTACAGTTACAGGTAAATCTTTTGCGGCAGTTATAGCTGTAACATTTGATATAAGATTATTTACTACAGACTGAGAGTAGCCCTGCGATACAGGTAATACATTTCTTATAAAGTTTTTTATTTGTATTTGAGCTTTCCTTAAATCTCTTACTCCTTTTTTATAACCCTTAACAGCGTTCTTGATTCTGGTTATTTCTTTTTGCACAGATGCGTTAGCTCTAGTGTCTACAGATTTATCAAGCGCCAACACTAATGCATCCTGTGTTATTTCTGGTAAGCTTTTATATACTTCAGTATTTTTTAAAAGGCTTAATGCTTTCTCTCTTACTTGAGCAGAAGTTGGCTTTTCTTTTGTTTTAGGATTCTTTGTATTCTTGTATTTTTTTAGTTTAGTCTGAACATCTCTAAATAATTTTAAACCTCTCTCTGCTCCTCCTTCTATTTGTTGAAAAGCTGCAGGCAATGTTTCTCCTTTTTTAAGAGATAACTCCATAGCAGGATTTATATCGGCTGCCTTAAATCCACGGCCTTGTAACACTGCTTTTATAGCAGCGTCAGAAAAACCTTCAGCTCTTCCAGTTTCTATTATCTCCTGCATTGAAAGCTCAGGACCTCCAATTGATTCTAATAATTCAAATCTAGCTTTAGCAGAACTCTCAGCAGTCTTAGCATCAAACTTACCGTTAATTAATTCACCAGCAAACAAATCAGCTAGACCTATATTTATAAAGTCTTCTAAAGTTAAATTCTTTACATCTTCTTTTTTAATATCTTCGGAGCGGGTAAACATCTCCTTAACATATTTAAACAATCCGTTAAGCCATTCTTTAAACCTAGAGCGTTTAGCTGCATTGGCTATGGTATCTCCTTTTGTTCCTATGAGTTCAACTAAAGCTTCTTCTCTAGCTAATTCACTATTGCCATATTTATCTATAGATTTTTTAAGAGCGTCTGTACCTTCTATAAGTTTTAAACCTTGATTTAAAATAGCTGTACCTTTTTTACCAGAAGCATCAGAGCGTAGATAGTCAAGCCATATATGTCCAAACTCATGTATTGGTGTTGCCAATGATGTTGAGTCAGGATTCAAATATATTTTACCATCTACTGTTATACCAAGTATAGTTTTACCTTTAGTTTCTCTAGTTCTAACCCCTGGACTTTCCAGTATAGCGTCAAACTCTTCTTGTGTTGTTGCTACATTAACCCCAGGGAAAGCTAATCTTAACATACCTATAAGATTATCAATGTCAGACATTTCACCAGCCTTTACTTTAGCTCCAACAAAAGCTTTGTCGGTAGCAAAAGCTCCCATAGTTTGTTGTTCTACTTGTTTTTCACTAGGAAACTTAGCTCCTTTTTTTTGAGACGTTTCTGTTTTTGGTTTAGTCTTTTTAAATACTCTGTTAGACTTTGCTTTCCATTCAGGAAAAACTTCAATGCCGTGTACAGGATTACTTATAAGAGCTATAGCTTGACCTTTTGGACCGTAGCCGTAGTTAGGGTGTTGTGTTTTTTCTACACCACCTGTCAATACATCTATACCAACAATAGACATTACTTCTCCTTGTCTTGCGTTTTTGACGGATGGCTCGCCTATTGCCTCATAAATAGTATCGGATAAAAACAATTCATTTTTACTTTCAACTCCTTCAAACAAATCTTTTACAACTTGAGAGTTGTTAGTTTTTACCCCTGGTTTTGAAAATATAACATCATACACAAGGCTTCTTGCATCTAAAGACAATGTGTTATTAATATCTCCCTGCGCTCTAGAGTTGGCATCTTTGACTATAAAATCAAACAATTCATTAAGTCCTGTTATGTTGTTCTCGTTGATTGCTTTAAGAACAGCATCGACTTTCTTTCTGTCTTTTTTGCTTTTGCTTAATGTATCAACAAAGGTGTCTAATGCCTTTTGATTGTTAGCTTGCGGCACTGAATTTAAAGATGGTAGCACATATCTAAAAACGGCTTCGTTTGAGTGCAATGCACTGTCACCCATTCTCATAATAGCCATAGGAACATGACCGTTTGGTAAAGTTCCGTCAGCCCATAACTTATCAAACAATTCTTTGTTATTGTTATAAAGCTCTACAGCATTATCATATTGTTTTTGCGCTGTTTCTTCTGTAACATTTGCCCAAGCTAAGTTTTTATTTTTACCTAATACATTATATAATACACCACCCTCTACTTCCATAGGGTTGCCTTGTGAATCTTCTATCACACCAGCGGCAAGCATATCTGTAATACCTGTAAGCATAGGTATCCCGTTAAATTCTTGTATTTTTTTTAGTAATTTATTTACTACAGAATCTTCTACTTTGGTTGTAGATTTACTTTCTGCTACTGGATTAACAGGAGCTTTTTGTTCAGTTGTTTCAGTAGGAGTAAAATTTAATTCTTGCTCCTCAAACTGATTCATTGTCTCTTCAATAGCTTCAGTGTCTTCAACGACACTTTCCTCTTCCGACAATCTGAATTTAGGTTTCTGTCCCTTTGGTGTACCAATAATATATTCTAAATCTTTTACCTCATCTTTCTGCTCCTCAGTAAGCTCGGTAACCTCTTCTTCTGGAACTTCGGTAGTTTCAATTTCTTCGGATGTAATCTCGCTGGGAGCGTCCCTGGGGGTGTCTCCGACTCCCACCTCTTCGCCATCTCTGGCTTGTTTTTGTACATCCACCTCCTCTGTGCTTGGCTTTTGAACGGCATCTGTTATTTCTTTTATACGGTTATTAATTTTAGTAAGTTCTACTTTTGCAGAAGGGCTTTCATTGTTTTCTAAAAAATTTTTTCTAATAGCAAGCTTTACTATTTCATTTAAATCTTTTTCACTTATATTAGGAACTACTTCTAGTGTTGCTTTTTTAATATTAGCTTCTACATAAGCTTTATCAAACAAATTACTAAGCTCTTCATCATTAGTTATTGTGACCCCTGTTTTACTGTTGGCAATCTCAATTATTTCTTCAGGAGTAGATGTTTCTATAGTTTTTAGTAACTGTCTTCTACTTATTTTTTCTCCTCCCAATTCATATTTAGGCATTTTATAAAGCGCTGCACCTATAGTTAAAGGAGCAGTGGCTGTTCCCGCTACAGCTTCAAAACCTATTTCAGCCACATCCATTTCTTGTCCAGCTAAAGCTCTTGCAGCTACTTCACCAGTACCTCCTCCTATAGCTTCTACTACACCTCCTGTTGCTGTAGCACCTAACTTGCCAACAGCTCTACCTGCTCTTGCACCTAGTTTAGTAGCTAACCCCCCAGCTAAAGCATCTATTGAAGCTATTGATATACCTCGTGCAGCAGCTCTTGCTTTTATTTTTCCAAGCTTAGCAGGGTCTTCTAATACTTGTCTAATGTTTTCATTATTAAACTCTTTATTTCCTATTTCTTCTTTCAAAAATTCTGTAAAAGATACACCTGTTTCTAATGCACCAGATAAACCAGCTATAACTCCAGGTAATGCAAAAGCTCCGCCAGACAATAACCCTGCTGCTGCCCCTCCTGCTGCGCCTGCCGCTAATGAACCTTTGTTAAGCATAGCAGCCATAGACGATGTAAATATTTGTGGAACAACTGTGGGGTTAGCGACCACCCCTTTAATAAATCCTAAGACCCCTCCTCCTTCTCTTTGGTATATTTCATCAAACTCCTTCATTTCGTCTGAGGGAGTGAAGCTTTCCATTTTATTTACAGCTTCAATATATTCTTGAAGGTCTGCATCATTTATATCTTTACCAGATGTAAAAAGTTTTAAAGCGTCATCTACGGTAGCACCTTGAGCTACACCTTGTACGCCTGCACGATAAATATCTCCAAAAAAATCTGTGACATGGTTTTTACCAACAGTTCTTTCAATCCAAGTATCTTTCTCTCCACTTGGTAATTCCGAAAAACCAAACTCCAAATTTGAAACCGTATCTGGCGCTTCTTCGTTTCTTTTTTTTTTTAAACCCCAAGCTGATGTAAATAAATCAATGTTTGTTTCTGAACTTATAATATTAGATTCTATTCCCTGATTATAAAGCGTGGATAATTGTTCTTCATTAGCAGTTGCAAACTGTTCTAATGTAGTTGAAGGACTTATAATTCCCGCATCTAAATAAGATTGATAAAGAGATTGTATTTTATCCATTGTTTTTTATTGAATGGGGTTTCCAAATGCATCTACATTTCCTGTTTGAGGAGCTGATTCATTTCCTTGGACCGTGGGTTCACCTCCAAAAGTCATCTGTGATTTTCTTTTGTTAGTTATATCTTGTATAATTGTTCTTATTTCATTTTCAAAATCACTTAAAAGAATCTTATAAGGTTGCTCAAAATATTTAGAGTTTATATCAACAGTTGTAACTTGTCTTCCTCTTCTGCCTTGTCCAGTTTTTGAGGTTGTAAATTGAACATCTACATCATCAATCCCTTGTTTTTTTAAAACTTCAGACAATACGGTTTTAACATCTTCTTGTTCATCAACTGTACCATCTTCTAATTTTTTTATTTGAGAATCTACAGTAACTGGTTTAGGATTTGTCAAGTCTTCTTGAAGAGGGTCCATCATTACATTTTGCCTTGAATCAATTTCTTTAATTTCCACAACTTCTTCAGGAGCAAACAGAGCTTCTATGTCTGTTATGTTTTTATCTTTAAAATAATTTTCTGGCAATTGATTCATTACTTCATTTATATCTACATCTCTACCTAATAATTTTTGAAGAACTCTTTCGACACTTCCTCGAACATCTTGTTTGTCTATTATAACAGGAACGTCTTCATATTTCTTAGTATTTTTATTATATACTTCAAAGTTTAACCCTGTTGGAGTTTTAGCTGAGCCTCTTATATTTAATCCATATTCTCTTAAAATACCAAGCCCTGCTTGTACGTCTTGAGCATTTGTATTAGTAAGTACATCCGTAATATCTTTTGCTAAATCTGCATTTTTTCTTAGTGTTCTGCCATATGCTTCTTGAGTAGCCGTAGGTCTTTGAGGGGAAAATTCTTGTCTAGCCGTTTCTTTTACATCTACCATTGAATCAAACTTAGACTGTAAAGCTTTACGAGCCATTTCTTTTTGCTTCTTTCCATTTGCCGTGCTAAAGTCTGCCTCAAATCTATCAGTTTGTTCATTTTTTTTCATCAATATCCACTTCTCTGAAGTGGCTGCTTCGTCAGGGTCATAGGTAAACTCAAAAGCGTCACCAGGTTTTCCTTTCTCATCAACAACTACTCCTAGGTGGTTAGTAAGTATCGACATGACATCGTCAGGATTTGTTTCAATAATAGAGTTTATATATTCGTTTCTTATTTTTTTATACTCTGGATTTTCTTTAGCATCTTCTAAAGTTTTAACTCCATCTTCCATAAGTACTTTTACATACTCCCCCATTTTATCAACCTCTGATTGTAAATTTTCCGCTACTTTAAACCTATTATATTTTACATTTATAATATTGCGAAGTTCATTAACAGACTTAAAGTCGTTAGGGCTTTTGCTTATTTCATAAACTATTGTACCGTCAGATAAAGTTTTTTTAATTTTTTTAGCTACTGCTACTTTCCCGTTAGTAGGGTCTATAAATCCACCTGAATTGTTAAAGTTAGAATACCCCTCTATATTCCCCATTGCCCAGGTTTCAAAAGCTTGAGATTCTTTATCTTGCATCCGCTTCATTTTTTCATCGTAGACGGCATTATACTCTTTA
>VMHT01058949.1_pt1 | contig 18491 bp, 28 predicted proteins | sample 4693611 | NCBI WGS metagenome assembly VMHT01 (sample SAMN12280063, study PRJNA550983) | marine metagenome | isolation source: seawater sampled from same location over 5 years 0.02-0.2 micron viral filtrate | place: USA: collected off the coast of southern California halfway between the port... ...
GTCAATTGCGGCTTTTCCACATACCCTAGGATCACTATATGAATCATCCTTATGATCTATTACTATTTTACTCTTGTTCTTGAAGCTTTCTAGAGGTTCACAACATAAACAACAATGTTTAAAATTTGCAAAATGCCATTCCCTAATATCCTTTCTTATGGGACGATTTTTTTTCATTTCTTGCCTTTCTGTGTCTTTATTTATTCCAGTAGATTGAATTGAAAATATGGCACTACCTTTTTTTTCATATTCCCATGTATATGTGATCATTCCACGAAATGCTCCATTGTTACGCCTTGGTCCTTCTTTATTCCAGTATAACGGTGCGTATTTTGTTTTTTTGTTGAATTGTTCTTTTATCTCTGCTGCTGTAACTACTCTGCTTATACCGTTCTCATCTACTTGCGCAAATTCATTCCATAATTCTATTCTACTTTTTGTTCTAGGCATTGTTTATTTTATATTGTATTATAGAATATAAAATAAATTCAATTTCACACCAATTCCATTGTTTCGCTTATAAATCCTACTCCCTCTTCTGGATCTGATTGTAAAACTTGCTCTTTATATATTTTCATTGTTTTTCTTCGTTCATATTCTCTGAGAGGGTGTGAAATTTTTTTACAAAACTTTGACATTGAGTTTCCCATATAATTAAGCTTATATTTTTTTTTATCTTCTTAATCCTTAATTTATATTTTTTATATTGGTGATAAGATAATACAAGCGGCAATATTATACCCATTTGTAATATATTAATATTATTCTTTTATAGATTTCATTGCTTCCTTTATGGAGGCTAATTTTGCTAGCTTTTTCTTTATTGCTTTGTCACATTTTTCTTTTATAGATGGTTCGGGGCTTATTGCGGATAAAGATTTTTGCCATATATCTAATTTTTTGGGATCATTATTATAATCAGGATTTTCTTTTTCCCAATCTGTTAATGTATTTACTAGCTTAAATTTAGTATTAGTTACAGCGTTGCTTATTTGTGTCCCGTCATCTTTTACCCAACCTTTTTCATTTTTTACCATAAATTTTAATCTTTTTTCATCTGTTGAATGAATAGGTCTATCTGTGGGACTTAAATCTTCTAATTGCTTTGATAATATATTAGACATACCTTCCATATATCCATTCTTTGTTGTATAATCTAAATCTTTTATTGTTAAATTTATACTATCTACAAAATCTTTCAATGTTTTGGCATTTTTACAATGTTCATCTAAAAATAGATTTACGTTGATATAATTATTTGTGTTTTGAATATTTGTTATATTGTTGATTATAGTATGTGTTTTGGTTTTCTCTACATTTACCACTTTTTTACACTTCTTTGAATGTTTCCATAGACCATTTCTGCTCTTATATTTTTTATTACAAGTTTGGCAAAAAAAATAATTGCTACTTTTTGCTACTTTTTGAGCGTTGTCCGGTGACGCTAGGTGACACTTTTTGAGGTGTTTTTGTGTATTCAAATGTTTTAGCCAATTAAATTTTTTAGATGTAATATAGTCACAACATTTACAATAATAAGAATTGCTACTTTTTGCTACTTTTTTCTCTAAAGGTGACGCCATAGGTGACAGATACATAAAATAGACATTAAAATTTTAAGTATTTTACCCAAAAGTTCTTTTTTTTTAGTGCCTAAAAATTTTATGTAGGTAGCTATTTTTTCTAAATATTTTGAAAATCCCTACATTATGGTCTAACGCAAGAATTGCACCTTTTTTCAGAAAAAACTTTTCTCAGATTTCCCATTTTGGACAATTATAGAAATGTCCAAAACGTACATTATGGGGGTTTTAGTTATAGAAAAAAAGCGGCGAACCTTTTTTTTAGTTCCTTTTTTTCAGTTCTATATTTAATTATAATATCAACATTATTTATAATGAAGTTAAGAGACGGTATTCTCCTTGTTGTTGTTGTTCTTTTATTTGTTATTTTAGCATATTTAGTATCAAGTAAAAACCCAAAACAAAGTTTTCTCGCACCAGTAATAGTTCCTATTAGGGGATTTTTCGGTTACGGTGGACCTAGACATAATACTACTATTGTTGTAGGAGGAGGTAGCTCTTCAAGTAGTTCCAGTAGTTCCAGTTCCAGCGGAGGAAGTTCTTCTGGTGGAGGAAGTTCATCAAGTAGTTCAAGCAGTGGACCTACTATGTCAGGACCTACTATGTCAGGACCTACTATGTCAGGACCAATAACTACTCCCCCAGCAGTACCTCCTTCGGCTGTCCCATTTAGTCTTATGTAATAAAAATGGTCTAATGATCATTTATATTACACGATTTTATATTCAACGATAATCAATTAAATCTAACTTAATAAATATAAATATGATGAATGAAGAAAAAAATAAATCTAATTATCAAGAAACAGGAAAGAAGCGAAATACAATTGATAAATTTTATACTAACCCCCAAATTGTCAATAAATATATAAATAAATTTAAACCTTATATTAACAAAGGTGACCTTATAATAGAACCAAGTGCCGGTAGTGGTGTTTGGACAACACCATTACATATGTTTAATCTAATAGCTTTTGACATACAACCTGAAGGCGAAGGAATACAACAAATGAATTTTCTAGATGTTGATCTATATGCTTTTCAATCTAAATTACACTTTATTGGAAATCCCCCTTTTGGAAGACAATCTTCTCTTGCCAAAAAATTTATTAAACATATATGTAGTTGTGAAAAAACAAAAACAATAGCATTTATTTTACCCAAAAGTTTTAAAAAAGATAGTTTTCAAAAGGTATTTCCACCACATTTTCATTTAGAATATCAAGATGATGTAGATAAAGATGCTTTTTTGGCTAATGGGAAAACTTATGATGTTCCTTGTGTATTTCAAATATGGCGTAAAAAGGATACAAAGCGTATTATTCCTGAAAAATTAACCCCCAAAAACTTTGCTTTTGTTAAAAAAGATAAAAATCCAGACTATTCATTACGTAGAGTAGGTGTAAATGCTGGAGTGATAAGTAAAGATATTGTAGATAAAAGCGAACAAAGTCATTATTTTATAAAATTAAAACAAAATAGTGATCTTTTTATAATTAAATATCAGCAAATTTATTGGGAACATAATAATACTGTAGGTCCAAAATCAATATCAAAACAAGAATTTATTAGGGAAATTAACAAGTTAACTTCTCTCTAATCCATTTGCGTATATTATCATTTGTTGGATTGAGTATTTTTAATAACCCATTAATATAATATGGTTTCAAATCATCAGTAGTTTCCTTATCTTCTATCATTAATATAGTATTATATACTACTTTTAATAAGCGTTTATCATATGTTTCTTTGATATTTTGAAAAACAGTATCAATATTAATGGCATCATCACTAGCATCTTTAAATAAATCAGGAGATTCTAAAGATAATACATTTTTATAAAGAGCTAAAGTATGGGTAATAGCTGTTTGTTCAGCAGCAGAATAAGTAATAATTAATTTTTCAATGCCACTAATAGCACTAGTTAAAATATGATTATAAATTTTATTATCTTCGCTTTTATACCATTTATAATAGCGACGAATAGCATGAAATAAATAATATAAATCATCCTTTCCATCACTATTATACCATCTCCAAACCCCTTGTAAATAAGATGGTGGATGTAGGCGTAATATATTATCACTAACACTTACTTTTGTGCCTATAGGTGATTGAGATAATAAAGCTAATTGAACCATAACTTGTAAAGGTTCTAATATCATGTCACTTCTTTCTTTCCGAGTTGTAATATCCATTACATTACCTCTATTTATTTGTTTATACTTTTTCATTAATTTATACATTTTTTGTGTTTTTTTAATTCCACCTATTAGATTCCATCCCATATAAGCATAATTCATATATATATACAATATTAAAAGTTATATAAAAGAAAATCAACTGATTATGTAGTATGGATTTACAAGCAAGCAAAGAAAATGAGGAGGACGTAGAATTAAAAGAATTTTTATTTCCAAAGAATGATAATAGATTATCAAAATTTGTAAATTTGAATACAGAACAACAATTAAATAGTATTTTTATTGGTAGTGTAATAAGCGAAATAGGCGAGGATAAATATATTAGATTAAAATCAGGTGAAAATCAAATAGAAAAAGATAATTTAAAACAAATGTATCAACAAGAAAATAATGAATTGCGTGAAAAAATAAAAAGAATAGAAAATAATAAACGAGAAAGGGAAAGAGAATATATAAGGGAAAAAACAGAGATTAGAGAAAACATTAGAATAGATTTAAATAAGCAACATGAGCAAAAATATATGATAATGGAACAAGATATAATAAAATATAAAACAAGATGTGATGAATATACGGAAAAAAGACTGAGTGATCAGACAGAAAATAACAATAAAATTCTTTTACAAAAAGATGAGATGGAGAGAAGATTAAGTGGTCAGCGAAAAATTTATGAAGAAAAATTAGAAAAAATGCGTGAAAAAATAGAAAATATGGTTGTATTAACATCAAATTCAACAAAGAAAGGTCAAGAGGGTGAAGATTGGACATTTAATCAATTATTACGATTATTTCCAAGAGCACAAATAGAAGATACTCACGCTGTGAAACATAGAGGTGATTTTATAATTAAAGATAAATATACAGGAATGGTGGATTCAAAAAAATTTAAAGGTAATGTTGGTAAAAGAGATATTGATAAATTTAAAAGCGATATGGAGGCAAATAGTGATTTTCAATATGGTATATTATGTGCTACAGATTATGGTATAGCTGCGAAACAAGATTTATCATTGGAATTTGTAAGTGGCAAACCAATAGTATATATTCACAAAGCTTGTGAAAATCCTCAAAAAATATTGATAGGGTGTAATTTATGTAAATTAATATTGAAAAATATGGATTGTTTTGATGTAACAAAAGAGGAAAATCAACTAATAATAAAAGAAAAAACAAAGTCATTAGTAAAAATTAAAAAAAAAATGATAAAAAAAGTAAATGACTTTAGAGATGGAATGATAGAATTAATGGATATTCAATGGAATGAGTTAGATGTAGTATTGAAACAAATTAATGTCAAACATTAATATATACAAATGTGGTATTTTTGTAAATATAAAGATAGTTTAGGCATTCCAAAAAAAGGCTTACATTCATATAGGGTATATGATATAGCAATAATGGATGTTTTATTTACATTTCTATTAGCAAAATTTATACAATATCATCTATTAGAAGAGTGGGACTTTTTATTAATATTAGTTTGTTGTTTTTCTCTTGGAATTATATTACATAGAGTATTTTGTGTAAAAACTACAATAGATAAGTTACTTTTTTCGTGATTTTTTCATTTTTTTATTTTTTAAAAGAAATAAATATAGCTTTTGGATTTTAGAAATAGACATTTTATCGATAATTTTGTGTATAGTCTTAGAATTATATTTTTTTTTTGTTTTTTGTTTAAAAAGTCTTCTAGATGATGGTGATGTTTTTAATTGTAATAATATTCTGCGTTTAATCTCTTTGGTTGCGGTTTTTAATCTTTTTTTATTATAGTCTGTTGCTAATCCTCCGTTATCAATATGATTTCTAATTATAAAATTTTCCATATCTATAACCTTTCTTTTTCCAAATTGGTCATTTCTCCATAAAGTTTTTTCTGTTATTGGTATATTATCAAACCCAGCTTCAGTTTTTTGATCACCAATAATTGCCTTTATATTTTTTTGTATTTTTCTTGTTTTTACCTTTCTTTTTGTTCTTTTTTTCTTAGTTGTCATTTATATTATAAAATATTTTTTTATATTATAATATAAAAATGTTTGATTACAATATGCGTTTAGTTTTGATAGGGGAATGTTCAGTTGGTAAAACTGCTTTCGCCTCTAAATTAACTTATGGTTTTTTTCAAGAGAATCACGAAACAACAATAGGTGTAGATTATAGTGCGAAAACAATACCTATAAATAATGAAGCTATGATAAAATGTCAATTATGGGATACGGCAGGACAAGAAAAATTCGCACCTTTAATAAAAACATACTACAAAAATGTAGCAGGAGTTATATTAATATTTGATGTAACACAAAGATATACATTTGAAAGATTACATTTTTGGATAAATGAAATGAATAAATATGCGCCTACAGATTATCCTATATCAAAAATATTAATAGCTAATAAGATAGATTTGGATAGAAAGGTTAGTAAAGAAGAAGCATCTACACTAGCAAAAAATTATGGTTTTATGTATAGAGAAATGAGTATTAAAAATGATATTAATGTTGAAGAATCTTTGATTGCTCTAGCACAAGATATTTATAAAAATAAAGAAGTAAATGAAGGTATTAAAACAAGTAAAATAAAATATTCAGATTTAAAAATAAAAACAGGAAAAGATAGAGAATATTGTTGTTGTATTTGTTAATATTGATAAAGTTGTTTTACTATAATAGAAAAAGACCAATCTTCATCATGTAAATTTACTTCAAATCCTTTATCATTTAATAATTTAACTCCAAATTTTACTAATTTAACAGGTCCGAAATATTTTCTTTCTGGTTGCTGTTTATTAGTATTTTTATATAATATACTAGAAGACCAATCTAAAGGATTTCTATCAACAGGAAATCTAGCTATTAAATCTGGAGTACTTGGAGACTTTGTTCTTAAAAGTGTCTCACCACCAAAATTTTTATTAGTATTATTAAAAAATTGTATTTGATCTACTGAATATTGTTGAGCCTGTGTTAAGTTGCTTCTTAAATCTACATTTGATGCATTTGTTGAACATGCTCTTTCATTATTTGACAAATCTGAAACATCTATACACGCATACCCTGGCACACCATTAGTTTGTCTATTATAATAATTCCCTAATCCATATCTTGGGTCCATCGTTTGATTATTGTAATATGATGGTAATTTAAGCTTTACATCTACTGTATCTATCATTGATATTAAATCAGTATTTGCTTTGTTATTATTGAAATCATCAAGTACTACTATAAAATATCTAGGACCCTTAATATCTACTCTTGACTTAGGACAAGTATATCCATCGTAAATTTTATCACCTGTACCCCAGTCATTTCTAGCTGATATAACATTACTTATTATAGCGCCGTCCGGCGGAGTTCTTGACCGTTCAGGTATGGTATTTCCATAGATAGCCTCTACTTTAGTGGTTTCTACTGGTGATATCGCTGCTGTTGTTAGCGCATCACCGGCATCAGGAACAGTAAATGTTGTTGTTGTTCTATATACAGGTTCTTCATATGAGCTTACATTTGAACCCCACCTACATCCACTTGAATCATACTGATATGGTTTTACTACTGTTGTTTGACCTCTAAATCCCATTAACCATCCTAAGTTATAATCTATTTTACCCCCTGGTCTAGGTACTTCGGATTCTTGTTTTGCGGAACAAGGTGCTGCTTCCTCCCCATCTTTGAACCATTGAATATATGCTTCATTCCCAGATGGGTCATAATTATAAATTTTTATTTTATTATCGTGTTTAGTATATTTAAATTCTAAAAGAGAAAAAGGATATAATCCTGTAGCTGAAGGAGGCGGCCAATTACCAATACTTGTATGATGTCCTGCATAATTTCCTGATATATCATAATATCCTCTAAAAATATAATTTTGAGAAATATCAACAAAATCCCATATTTGTTTATTAATTTGAGTTACCAATTGTTCTTGTGAATAGTTACCTTCTTCGAGTGTAATTGGATATTTATTATAATTCCATGAAATATCAAATGAATCTGTACCATAGTCGGGACTAAAGGTATACCAAGCATTAGGTATTTCCACACTATCTAATACTATAGATATTACATTTGTTAAAGGTTGTTTAAGTTCCATAATATAATTTGAAGATGTATATAACCTTGTTGAATCTCTCTCACCACCAGTTTCATTCCCATCGCAATCTGCAAATTTATATTTAGGTAAAAATTTTCTAAAAAAACTATCAAAGCTAACTAGTCTTTCTATTTCTTGAATCTCAAAAGGATTTTTTTTACCTTGAACTATGCTTTTTGGAGCATATGTTTGGTCTAAAGGTTTTCTGATTTGTCCTATAACATCTTTTTCTACATTTATTATTTGATTTATTTTTGCTTTTTCTTGTTCTTCATTTTGCCTTTGAAATCTTTCTGTTAAAACTTTCCCTGCCTCACTTGTCTCTTTTTCATATACTTCTGTCCAAGTTTCCGCATTTACATTTTCCAAATGTTCTATTAAACGTTGCTCAGCCTGGTCAAAAAAAACTAAATATTTTTCCTGATTTTTAAATTTTCTTTTTAATTCTAAGATTCGTCTATTTATTATACCCTTATTAAGTGGAACATATTGAAACTTTAAAATCGCAGCTAATTCCTCAATATCATAATTATAAATATTAAAATCTATTGCATTTTGATTTTCTTGTTGTTTTTTTATTTGATATTCTCTTCTTCTAACATAATTTTCAAAAGGTCTGTCAGTTACTTTTTTTTTTGAGTCCTTTAAAGCCTTATCTTTATCATATTTATTATTTAAAGTTTGATATGTATTTTCTTGTTTTTTTTCATTTTTCCAATCTCCATATTTTGGATTACTCATTAATATATATACTTATAAATTATTAAATCATAAAAGTAATAATTTATTTAGTGTCTTTTTTTTAGTGCTTATTTTTATATTCGTTCACTCTGAAAATTGAATACAATATACTACTATACAAATGAATTATAAAATAACTAAATCAAAGATGACTGAATCAAAAACAAATACTGAATGTCAAATATGTTGCGATAAATTCAATAATTCTACCAAAGCAAAAGTTACCTGTGGTCATTGTAATTTAGACGCTTGTAAAAAATGTGTGAGATTTTATCTTCTTAGCACCACTTCTGGTGCTCATTGTATGGGATGTAAAAATGCGTGGGACAGAGAATTTACACAAAAATCATTAAATAAATCCTTCTTTAATGGTAGTTTTAAAAATAAACGAAAAGAGATTTTATTTGAAAGTGAAAAAGCAAGATTTCCTGAAACAATGCCAGCTGTTGAAAATTATAAAAAAGTTAAAGACTGGCGTAAAGAAGAAATTCAAATGGAAAGCTCTATAATGGTATTAAGAGAACGATTATGGGAGCTAGAAAGAGCTAAAAAAAAAATAAATAATAATATTCGCCGAGCAAAAGCAGGTGATCTAATTGATAAAAAAGAACAAAGTAAATTTATAAGGAAATGTCCAAGAGATAGTTGTGAAGGGTTTCTATCATCAGCTTGGAAATGCGGTGTATGTAACATTTGGGCGTGTTCAAAATGTTTTGCTGAAAAGGGGTTTGATAAAGATGCCGAACATACTTGTAATCCTGACGACTTAGCCTCAGCCGAACTAATTAAAAAAGAAACAAAGGGTTGTCCTGCTTGTGGAACTCGTATATATAAAATTAGTGGTTGTGACCAAATGTGGTGTACATGTTGTCATATCGCATTTTCCTGGAGAACAGGTATGAGAGTTAATGGAGTTATTCATAATCCTCACTTTTATCAATTTCAAAGAGAAGGTGGTAATGCGGTTGTTCAAAATCCTGGAGCACAAATATGTGGTGGATTACCTACATATATGCAAATTAGAGATAGACTGAGAGCATTAAGAAATAATGATTTAATTAGAGCATGGGCTGGTATGGCTTTTGATAATTTGATAAAAAATGATCACACATATGAACGGTATAAAAAACTATGGGATAATTGGTATAATGGATTTGAAAGTATTATTAATTTTGCGCATAGAGGAGCAACTCATTTCCAATATACTATTTTAGATAGATTTAGACAGCATTGTCAACAAGCATTAGATAATAAAGAATTAAGAATTAAATTTATATGTGGAGAAATAAATGAAGAAAAAATGAAAACTCAATTAATTAAAAAAGATACACAATATAACAAAAGACAAGCTCTATTACATGTTTATGAATTAATGGGGGCCGTTTATACTGAATGTCTTATCGGTATTCATAATACTATGTTAGAATTCATTAATGAAAATAATTTTAAACAATATTCACAAAAGCAAAAAACTGAAACCACTATTTTACAAATATCACGCGTTCAAAAATGTTTAAAAAATATTCATACAAATATTATGAAATTAGAAAGAGTAAGAATTTATTGTAATATAGAATTATTTAAAATTAGTGGTATTTATAACCAATCTGTTGATATTATTGACGGAGAATATTCTACTCCAAAATTTAATAAGGAAAGCTGTAAAAATGAATTAACTAAAAAAAATTGTGGTGAATTACAAATTAAATATGTGTTTAATACCAATCGCAATAGATGGCAACGAGAAATGGAACGCCCAGGAAAATCTGTTTATATTTAAAATAAGCTACTAAACCAATTATAAATAAAATGATAAAGTTTAAAATTTTTTTTTAAACTTGGACAAATATGCCCTTTTAAAGATTTTCCACAAATAGGACATTTTTTAGGATTTGATTTATTATATTGTATTTTTTTACACCCTTCTGTTAATATTCTATCCCAGGATATTATTACACAACCTTGGGCTCTTTTAAAATGATCGTGACCATAAAATAAAATATTTTCTAAAAATCTTAAAACTATACTTGCTTTTTCTTTTAATTTTATAATATCATTTCGCGATATAAAATTTAAACCTTTATAAATATATTTATTTCTTCTCTCTTCACTATACATTCTACTTCTATTTGAATATATTACTTGATTTTTTATTCTTCCTATTCCCATTATTTTATTTATACTATTATTCATTTCAATCACATAAATAGTTTTTCCCTCTGTAATTTTTTTACATAAAGGTTTGTCTAATCCATAAGCACATCCTATATGATCTTTTCTTTGTTTCCATCTCATATTTTCTAAATATGTTTTGTTATTAAATCTTACTGATCCAATTAAGAAATCATATTCCATTTTACATACAATTTCTCTTTATTTATATGTTATCAATTTTTATATCCGGTAATCTTATTCTTGTAATCTGAAAATTGAACTCCCATAACTCCATTATAATAGTTAGTATCCTATCATATAACCCCCCTCTTGTCTTATCATGTCTACCAACAATATGACTGCTACTCGGGAAGGGAATGTTATTACTCTCTCTGGCCCAGATATGACAAGTTCCCTTGGACAAATGAAGGCTGAATGTATTGGTCGTTACGATAATTTCATATTTGGTGACTCAAAGGGTGTTGTGGACAAACTTAAGAGCAGAGGCGATTCTTGTATGTCTGTTTCACAACTCAACCATCTTTTCAAAAATGGCACTTCTGAATCGTATTATACTAACATTTATTGTTACTTTTGTGTTAATAAAAATAATTATAGTAATTATTTATTCTCTCCACAAGATGGGGAAAACAGGGATAACAACTATTTTCGTTTGAGGAATGGTGTTCTTTATTTCGCAATGGACGACAATTTTGAGATTTGGATTATTAATTGTGCTTAGACAAGAATAATAATAAAAAATTTTTTATTATTATATTTAATCTACTTTTACATTTATTCTCGCATATTCTTTGTATCCAGGGCATATATAATCGGTATGATAATCTTTCGAATTTGTTTTAGTTACTTCTCCAACTGCGTCAACATAGACTATTTTCTTAATTCCCAATCTTTTTATTTCTTTGGCACAATGTGAACAAGGTTTTGATTCAGCGGAATGTTTCGTAGAATATCTATGTTTTACAATATAAATAGTTAGCTTCCTCATTTTTCTTCTCATTTTACGATCATAAAACCCACGACCCTTTTCCTTTACCCCGGAAAGCGTATGGGAAGAACTTATGTATGGCAGCCACTTCAGCGTGTCCTGCACACCTAATATGACTACCATATTTATTACGATGAGTATTATGATTCATAGCTAGAATTTTATTACCACGACAAATACCTGCCGCTACACGAGTTGCTTGAGGAGATTGACTGGCCAAAGCCAACAACTTGCTGATGATGTTATTTTGAGAATTAGACATGATGAGATTATAATATACCTTATTATATAATATTTAATATGATTCAATTTTTAATATGGATTACAACTCATCATTTTTAGATATCTTATAGCCTTGGCATCGCAAAATTGACATATATTTTTATTCAGTAATCGCACAGGAGCACAAAATCTATAACTTGCCCTATTATTATAATATTCTAATGATGTTTTGTTATAAATATATTTATGATGAGCGTTGCAAGTCATTAAATACGAACAGATTTCTTGTTCTATTTCTTTTGGAATTTTATCCATATTCTATATTTATTTATTAAATAATATTTAATATTCCTTGTTTTTAACTCTTATAATCTTATCACCTCAAAGAAAATTGAATTAAATTTTATTCTATGTTGTGTTAAGTATACAACAATCTATACTTACGAAATGTCTGCCTACTGTAAACAAATTCTTGCTCAACTGAGCAATGGTGATGAGCAGCCCGTTGTCAAGATTAATAAATTTATTGGTGAGTACTGTTTCGCCAACCTCACTGACCTTCCTACTGTTAAACAAGTCTTACGGCTTACAAGTCAATATGCCTATAACTTCGGTGAAATACGACCAAAACTCAAACTGGCTGACTGTATCACGATGATGCTTGAGGATAAGAACAACTGGAACGACCCTATACTTAAATACTATTATGATGCTATGCTACTTGAGTTTCTACAAAGAAGTCTAGCTGTTGTGAATGCTGATAGAGAACATATTGATGACCTTGACTCCAAAATTATGGAGAATTTTAATAAATTCAAAGATGGTGCTCCTCTTCAGTAGACAAGCAAGTATTATTAAATTTTTTTCTATTTATTTTGTAATAAATTTAAAATATTATTTAATTTGTTATCAATATTATTCAAAGAATTGTTAATAAAATTTCTCTCCATTTTACTAACAGCATCATTTAAAAATGTATTAATTTCTTTTTTTTTGAAGGAATCTAAAGATGTAACTGAGAATATCTTATTTCTAACTATAATAGAACTAGATTGAATATCTTTGAAAATATAATCTTCTTTAAGATTTAAAATATCTTCTAATTCTTGGATACTATAATGAGTTATATTAAGGTCAATATTTAAATCAGTCATATATTATAGGTCTTCATTTTTTAGTAATTTATTTAATGTTTCAATAGTCCAAAATTGTATTGCTACAGCTGGACCAGTTTTTAACCAAGTAGCGGACAATCCTCTATAAAATCCTGTAATACCTTCTAATTTAAATATTTTTTTACAAGAGTCAATAATACCATTATATTGTGGAACAGTTTTATCAAATCCTTGAAGTTGTAATCTTCTCCTAACTAAATCAGTAGGATATGTAATTGAAACAGAAAACAATCCAGCAAGAGCACCACCTACAAGTTTGGAGTCCAAATATGTATCTTTAATCATAGAATTAAAATAGTAATAAGAGGTATATTGTATGCCACTAAATCCTCCAAAACCCATAATACTCATCTTTGAACCTTGATATAATTGTTTTAAGGGAATTTTTTTTAATGCATCTAAAACACCCTTATATTTATTTTTATTAGTTTGTAAAGATAAATATGTTCTAGTAGTTTCTAAAGGATATGTAGCTAATATACTTATACAGCCTGCACTACAACCAGAAGCAAAATTAACTATATTTTTATTATCAAAAATGGTTTTAAAATATGGTTTTGTTTGACGAAATATACTATAATTAATCGCAATTTGTGGAAATACCCTAATACAATTAGTACCATTTCCTTTCCAAAAAAACCGCAATCCTTCTTTTTTATAAACATCTCCCAAGGTTGAATTAGGAATAAAATAATTTTGTTTTTGTATTCTATTTAATTCAATAGGAGCTACAAGAGTTCGTGAAACAACACCACCAATACCACCAATTATAAAATCAATAGACATATAACATATACTAATTTTATCATTTTAATTAATTTTTCCAAATAACATAGTACTTGGAGCTTTCAACCATTCCAAATAACATTCATCACAACAAAATCCAAATACTCTTGGGCCTATTTTTGCTTTTTTAAATAGTAAATTTTCATTTTCAATAAATCTAAAACAACAACTACAATAAATATCTTTCATTATTGTATCTTTCTGTATTGTAATATCTGGGGGAGGAGTATGTGGTTTTTTTACTACTTCTTCTTTTTCTCTCCTCCAACATTGTAAAGAATTAATTATAGTTTCCATAATATAATTATAAACTATTTAAAATTTAACTAATTAATAATATTTATATGATAATGAAGGAAGGTGATATGGAAAGATATGTAAATAAATATAAATATTTGGTTGTATTTCCTGATGAAAAAGTAGAATTATTTAAATCATTACGAGATATTCAACAATCTATTAGTATTGATTCTTCAACAATATCAAAAAAATTAAGTAACAACGAAAATATATTTATTGCGAAAGGTAGTAAATATATATTTTACATTAAACAAGTAACTTAATATTCAATTAAACTGTTTCCATAGGAAATGGTTGTTCGCGGAAAAAATAGGCATAATCCCCGTCCTCCTTATGACCACATCCAAGAAATCCAAGAGTAAAAATTTTCAATAAAAAACACAAAATATCATAAAATATGTTACCTATTCCACCACCTTTTTTACCTTTACTTTTCTTTTTCTTTTTTTTAACTAACACCCTTAACAAAATATTACCAATAACCCACAAAAAAAATACAGTAGAAAAATATTTTGTTATCAAATCTGTTAAATAATTAGTAGTAATCATTATAATATATATATATATTTAATATTTAATCTTCATCCATTAACATAATGGCCATAGCGGAGTAATTATGTAAATCTATCAAAGTATCTCTTATAGATTCATTTTTAACCAAAGATACTTGATTTTTTGTAACAGATGATAATCTATTAATTTTATCACCCATTCTTACTATGACACCGACAGGACCATAATTAGCAAAAGCATCACCATAATCTTTATTTTTTCTTGTAAAAAGTTCCAATGCCTCTTTTTGAATTACTTTATATTGTGCTACTCTATCCATATTTATATCATAATATAAATATGGTTTTAAATATTTTAAAATTATTCTTTTGTATTGCGTTTTTCTTTTTTAATAACAGTTAATAAAACTTGTGAAGTTTCAACAATTTTTTCATAAGCAGATTGAGTATTTTTAATAGTAGTATCTACCGTTTCTAATTGTTTTGTTTTTTTATGAATACTAGACTCTAAACTAGATTTTTTTTTGTTATGATTATCCAATTCATTTTGTATTCCTGCCAGTTCTTTTTTTTCTTTATTAAGTTTTTTCATTAATTTTTTTTTTTTTAATTTTAAATCATTTAAAGTTTCAATAAATTCTTCATTAAATTTACACAAAGCTTCTTGTTTTATTTTTGTATTTTCGTCACTCATTATATATAATATAACACAAAAATAAATTAGCAATTCTGGCAACGCATATTGATTCCTCTCTTACGAGCTAAATATCTTTCATAACTACCGTGTTTAACATCAACTCCTGTTTGTCGGGGTTGAACAATTAATCTAGCTTTAATTCCTCTTGCTGTTCCTGTTCTAATAGGAATAGAAGCAGTTTGATCACCAGGGCCACCTACATTTGTATAGCTATTTTCACTAATAGTTCCTGTTGGACCGCTTTGTATCATTTGACCTATTGTAGTTTTATTAGGAGTTGTATTTACTGTAGTTAAAGATTTTTTTAAAATAGTAAAACTAGAACCATAGGTTCTAAAATTCTTTGAATTATTAATACCTCCTATACCTCCACAACCACAAAGATTACCACTTGATTGGTAAGAGTTATAACTAGCATCTGTTTGAGGAAACTTTGCATTTTTATGACCTTTCCAAAATTGTTCCCCTTGACCACATGCTAAGCAACGATTCATAATTTGTGTACAATTATCCATTTATATACTGCTAATATTAAATAAATTGAATTAAGAAAAATTTTATATATATTAAAAGTAATAATGGTAAAATGTTGCCCACACTGCAGCAAAAAATTTAAAATGAAAAAATCATTAGCTAAACATATGATGTTATGTCAATTAGATAACAAAGATAAGAATGAATTAACAGTTATACCTACACAAAAAGAAATGTGGTTAATTCTACAAAAATTATACGCAGATAATGAGAAATTAAAAAAAAAAGTAGAATCATTAGAAAATATAGTAAATAAAGATGTAAAAAAAATGAATATGATAGATTGGTTAAATGAAAATGATAAAGGTATTAATATAGAGGGATGGTTGAAAACGAATATTAGAGTAACATTAGAAGATTTAAAAATGATATTTATGACTGATTATATTAGAGGATTATCCAATATACTTGAAAATAATGTAAATGATACTGAAAATAATCCATTTAGAGCATTTAGTCACAAAACTAAAGAATTATATGTTTATGAAAAAAATAAATGGAAAAAGTGTAAAAAAAGAGATATAATGAAAATATTTGATAGAATTTCTTTGAATATTTTAAAGAAAAGTAAAGAATATGATGAAACATTAAGTGATCAAGAAAAATATGGCTCCGATAATATACAATATTTAAAAAATTGTGATAAAATAATGATAGTTGATACAAAAAAAAAAGAAAAATACTATAAACATATTGAAAGTTCTATAATTGGACTAATAAATAAAAATTTAAATGATATGGCAAAATTTAAATTTTATATTTAAATCATTTAAATGTAGATTGAATATTACAATATAATGGAAAAGACACTATATTGTATAAGACATGGTTATGCTTTACATAATAAACTTTTTTGTGATATAGGACCAAGGGCTTACTCTGAGTATAGAGATACACAACTACTTGAAAAAGGATTTAATCAAGCAAAAACATTAAATAAAACATGGAAAGAATTAAAAGATATACAATTGGTAATTGTATCGCCATGTCAAAGAACACTTGATACCTCAACATTTATATTTCAACACATAAATGTACCAACTATAGCTAAAGATTTTTTAATTGAATATCCATTAGGTGGAGCTGAGATTTGTAATCAACGAAAAGATCTATCCGATTTAAGATATATGTATCCTTATATACAATTTGAAGATTTTCCAAATAAATTAATTTGGCCTAATGAAAAGGAAACTAAGATAGAATTAAATAATAGAATTGAACATTTACTTGATTGGATAGGAACAAGAAGAGAAACGCGTATAGCAATAGTAAGTCATAGTTCTTTTATTGGACAAATGAAAGATGGTATTATTGGTGATGAAAATAATGAATTAAAACATTGTCATCCTTATAAAATTAAAGCAAACTATAATCATAATAATAAATTTATTAGTATGAAAGAAATCAAAGAATAATATATTTAATTATATCACTAATAAATATAATGGAAATTATAACATGGTTATTATTATCAATTATTTATTCATATCTTTTTTTACCAAAAAAAGAAAAAGAACCTCCAACGATAAGTCCAACTCTTTATCCTATTATGTTTAAAGGTATGATAATGTTACCTATCTCAAAAAAAAAATGTTTTCATTTACACCATTGGATAATAAATTTATTTATACTTATTGTTAGTTTATTTATTTATATTCCAAGAATAATTATAGGATTTTCCATTGGTTTATTTTTACAAGGATTATCTTATAAGGATCGTTTTCATTTTATTATTAATAATCCTTATTAGATTAAATATTTAGATTTGAAAATTTCAGGTGTCATAAGAGTAACACCTAATTTTCTAGCCTTATCAGCTTTACCTGTATCATCATCCATATCTTTTACTAATACTACAAATGTTTTTTTACTAACACTTGTTCCTAGTTTAACACCAATTTTTTCTAGTTTTTGTTGTAATTCTTTATCACGAAAACCAGTAATTACAATTTTTTTATTATATAATTTATGAGATTTATCTACATTCTTAACCTTAATTTCAGTTAATTTACTTGTTTGTTCAATATCTTGTAAGAATTTAATAAACTTTGGAATATAAGGAACAAATAATCTTGCTGTTTTATCTTTGAAACCATCCAATCCCGATACCTTTTCTAATTTTTCTTTTTCACTATCATTACTTGTAAGTATATTAGGGTATTCATCCATAATTGCTATAATTCTTTTTGTTCCTAACCCTCTACCAAAGATATTTGATGCCGCCATAAGCGAAGGCAATGTAACATTATTTAATCTTTCTTGAATAGAGTTATAAATTTTTGTAGATAACTTTTCTTTGAAACCTTCTACTTTTATGAAATCTTCCATAGTCATAGTCAAAATTTGGGGTATTGTTTTATAATCTGCGTTCATAATTCGTTGGATATTCCCTCGTCCTAATCCTACTACATCTAGTTTATTAAAGAAGTCATCAATTATTTTAAGTTTAACAACTTCATTATCTTCAGCATTGATTAATA
>VMHT01120896.1_pt1 | contig 18486 bp, 25 predicted proteins | sample 4693611 | NCBI WGS metagenome assembly VMHT01 (sample SAMN12280063, study PRJNA550983) | marine metagenome | isolation source: seawater sampled from same location over 5 years 0.02-0.2 micron viral filtrate | place: USA: collected off the coast of southern California halfway between the port... ...
ATAGTGTTTGATGAAATTGTTTGATGAAACCAGTATTAGATAATGAAGGACACTCCTACAAATACTCGTTCAATACTACTAATGTTGTTTGATGAAATTGTTTGATGAAATTGTTTGATGAAACCACCTAAAGACAATACCATATATTATTGTATAATACACTACATTACTATATGACCAGAACAATTAATAAACAAAAAGAAAGAGAATACCTTGCTAAAAAATATTGGGCTAATCCTAGTGATTTTGGAGACGATTTTATTGATAAATGGAGGAAAGATAAAAATGAAAAGACTCTGGAATATTATTATAAAAATAAAGATAAGATTTTGGAAAAAAGAAAAGTAAAAGTAAAATGTGAATGTGGTAAAGAAGTTAAATATGGCTGTTTAGGTAATCACCGAAAAAGTAAAAAACATATATCTATTATGGAAAATAAACATGAAAATAAATAAATTTGATTTAAGTCTGATCTCTGTATACATTGTAATTATTCCAAAACAAAAAGATGACTGACAACTGTAATTATAACATTAATTATTCAAGTAAAATGATGACTGACTATTCTAATGCTGTTATATATGAAATAAATTGTAAAGATAATAAAATTACTGATACTTATATAGGCTCTACTCGTTGTTTTTTAACTAGAGAATCAAGTCATAAAAATAGTGTTTTTAAAATAAATACTAAATTATATAGGTTCATTAGGTCTAATTTTGGGTGGAACAACTTTAACATGGTTATTATTGAAAAATTTTCGTGTAAAAATAAAAAACAATTACAATCTAGAGAAGACTTTTATATTAATCTTTGGGAACCTAAACTAAATACTATATTACCAAAACCTGCAGAACATTTTAGACTTATCAAAAATAAAACAAATCAAAAATATTATAATTCAAACAAAAATAAAATAAGTGAAAAAGGAAAAAAAGAAATAATTTGTTCATGTGGATTAACTATTAAACTATCATCTAAATACAGACATCTAAAAAGTATGAAACACAAAATAACATTACTATCTGTAGAAAATAAAAATGAAAATAAATAAATTTGATTTAAGTCTGATCTCTGTATACATTGTAATTATTCCAAAACAAAAAGATGACTGACAATTATTATGAGAAATATAGACAAAGAAGAAATGAAGCCACTATAAAATCTTATTATAGACATAAAGATAGAATATCAGAAAGAAGAAAAATTAAAGTTCAATGTGATTGTGGAAAAGTATTATCATATTGTTCTTTATCTACTCACAAAAAAAGTAAAACACATATATCTATTATGGAAAATAAATCTATACAAGCTAGTAATCAAGAATGGGATCTTTATAAAGAACATATCAATAATGAACACAGACTAAGTTAATATCATACATTTCTAATTTGCAAGTTTTTTTTTATATTTACAAATAACCCTTTAATATCTACAAAACCAAATTATATTTATTTAAACATAGTTGTATAATACAATCTAATGAATATTGAGGAATTTATTTCAAAAACAACATACAAATATCAACCAGTTTTTTTGAAGGAAACCAAGACAAACGGTATAGTTAAAAAAGAATTTATTAGAAACCAAACCGCTAAATGTAATGATACTAAAACTATTCCTGAAAATACATTTAAACTTAGACAAGAAGTAGAAAGTGATCATATTGCTATTCATCTAACTGATAAACTTGCTGTCATCGATGTAGATTATACAGACGATTACCAACCTAATCCTAAAGCATCTAAATGGTTAGACAACATGAAACAACATTATCCTTGGAAGCCTTCCACTACTAAAAAAAAAGGATTGCATATTTATTTTAAACCAGATGGAGAATTATATGAACTTCTACAATCTAAATCAAGACATATACACACACCTTTTAAACATATAGAAATTCTAGCTTCTGGATCTTGGGCTTTTGAAAAGAGAAACTCTATCATATCTAATCCTGATAATGGTATACCTTCTCTTTCTAAACTACCTGTCATAAAACTGAATACCTTTAAAGTTCAGTCTATACAATCTATTCCTGTTGATATCATTAGCAACTATACCAGTTGGGTAAAAATGATAAGTTCTATTAAAAGTCTTGGTGATGACTACTTTGATATAGCAGATGAAATATCTAAAAAAACAAACAAAAATAATTATGGTGGTGTATTAGAATGTTGGAAAAAAGCAGTTCCACAACCCTTTACCTATATTACAGATATACTTAAAAAACTAAAAAAGTCTGTGAAACATGATTTAATTGAAACCATTTACCAATCTATAAAAGATAAAGTTGTGGTGAATACTGTAAACGGTAAAGATTCTTTATTCGTCTATCATAATGATAAATGGTTAGAAGATGGTTCAAGCAGACGATACTTTCATAGTTTAATTACAAAAACCGTTGAACAAGATATAGAAGTAGATGAAGATAATGAAGACCTTTTATTAATATCTAGTAAATATGTAGAACTTAAAAATATTGGTGATCTGGTTCTGAATAAACTTTATAAAACCTACAAACAAAATATTGAATTTGATAATATTGACTACCTCTATCATTTTAAAAACATTACATTAGATTTAAGAACACTTACGTTTAGAAAAAGACAACGAACCGATTATGCAACAATTGAAGCCTCATACCTAAATCATCTATCATTAGATAAAGAAGGCTGTCTAAACTTTACAGATGATATTTTGAACAGTATTGAAATGTGGGATACTATTTTTAAAGATATTCTAACCAATCAACAAGTCAGACAAACTTATATTGAAATCCTTTGTAATTCATTTTCTGGTAAAGTTCTACCTAAGTTTGTAGTGGCTAATGGGTGTGGTTCGAATGGTAAATCCTTCCTACATAGTTGTGTAATGATGGTTCATAATAAATATGCTTATCGTGGGTCAACATCTACACTAACCAATCCGATATGTGGTAATGCTAATCCTACTGTGGCTAATCATCATCGTAAACGATTTTCTCTTATGGCTGAACCAAATGAAAATGATAAAATTCTATTCGCTACAGTTAAAAGTCTAACTGGTGATCGATGTATTAATGCTAGAGGTTTATACTCCTCTAATACGGAAACCGTTATGGCTGGTATCAAAATAGTAGAATGTAATAAAAGACTAGAATTAGACGGTATTACCGATTACTCTATGACCAGACGATTAGTAGATGTTTTATTTAAAACCTGTTTCAAACCTAAAGATGAACTCAAACACCATGTTGGAAATGATGATGATATTATTACCTACAAAACAGCAAACCTAGAATATCTAACAGAGGAATGGAGAGAAAAGCATAGTTCTGGTTTATTCTACTACCTTTTTAAGTATATGGTCGATAACCGCAAAACCTTCTATAATTTAGACGAGGTCTTTATAGCCGATTCTATTAAACAACGATCATTAAACTATATTACACAACAAAATCAATTATTGCAAGTTATTGAATCGTTTTGTGTAGAAAAAGTTGGTGGTGTGGTATCTATAACCGATTTAGCAAATTCTATTAAAAACAATCAGGAATTCTATAATCTATTGACCAAACGAGAACGAAAAGAGATGACCACCAGAGCATTAACCAAACGGATCAAAGAAGATCCACAACTACAAAATAAGTTTATTTCAAAACGAAAAATGATAAATGGTAAATCCTATAATAATGCTCTGTATGGATACAGTTTAATTGAAAAACAAAACAACTTGATAATAGATTAACACCTAAACAACTTAAGAATTTGGTGTGTATATTACATAATGACATATACATTTATCGTTAAAGATACTGAAGTAGAGGTAGATAACATCCCTCAATTCGTTGAAGTTTTGAATAGAATAATCCGAGATAAGCAAATCTGTTCTTTTCCTATTACTCAAAATATTGTAGTGAATTGGGTAAGTAGAGCTAATGGTAAAAAATCTAAAAAATATGATTTTGTTAAAATTTATAATAAAAAACTGGAAACCTATATTTAAACATCTACAACCTCTCTCTGTATTTTCAATTTACCACATTTTACATTAACACATCTTGATTTCTGAAGGGCTACAATAACACCCGTAACAGATAATAGAATGGAGCAGACAGCAAGTGATATACTGCTAATAAGATTATTAGTATCTTGTATAATAATAGGAGATGGAGTATACATATTTTGATTAGTTCCAAAAGTAAAATTATCATAATAAGTATCGTTCATAATTAATCAAAAGATAAAGTAATTTGTTTTTCAACCTTTTTAAAAACAGGATCAACAGCATCTGTTTGTTTTGTTTTTTTATTCGTATGAATAGGTATATGACCGAGTTTCTGAAGTAGTCTATATACCCTTTGATATTGTAATCTATGGCTTTTGTTTCTATTATAATAATTTACGGTGGTCATATATGTATAACACAATATTATTTAAACACAATTTAGACTTAGTAATGTATAATACACTAAACTAATGGAAAATAATAAATATCAAAAAGCATGTATATATAAGATTTGTTGTAAAGATCCTTCTATTACAGATTGTTATGTTGGTTCTACAACTGATTTTGTTAAACGTAGGTATGATCACAAATGGAATTGTGATAATAGTAAATACAAAAAATATTACAAATTATATAGGTTTATAAATAATAATGGTGGTTGGAATAACTTTAATATGCAGGTTATTGAACAATACCCTTGTAATTGTAAAGAAGAACTACATAGAAGAGAGGGGTATTTTATCCGTTTGTTAAATTGTAGTCTAAATGCTATGATAGCAGGTAGAACCGTTAAAGAATATCGTATTGATAAAAAAGATGAACAAAAACAATATCGTGTTCATAATAGAGAAAAAATTCTAGCTCAAAAAAAACATTACTATAACCAGAATAAAGAACATCTTTTAATTAAACAAAAACAACCTTATACTTGTATATGTGGTAAAACGCTAACAATCGGTAATAAATCAAGACATTGTAAATCTAAAAAACATATTAACTTTATAGAAAACCAAAACTCCTAATTATTTCATTATAACACCTGTGATTATATTTTTATTGAAGCCATGTCTGAACTTCATTTCTTTACAACGTGTTCTAATATCCACTTGAAGGAAAGAATAATCGGTAGTGGTAGCATTCAACATATAAGATTTAAACAGATTTAGGGATTGGCAAGCAGATCCAATATCTTGATAAACTAAATTTTGTTCTTTTTTGTTCATTTCAAACAAAGAATAGTCAGTACATTGTAATCTAATGATCCTTGGTACTCTATAATAGGATTGTGTCAAATAAATAATGGAAATACTACGATGCCTACCTCTTACCATAAGGTCAGCAATTCTGGTCTGATCTTCTAAAACCAAATCATCTAACAATATTAAATTTTGTTTGTTTTTTTGGAAGGTTTCAAACTCGGGTATATCATCTACAGTTTCACCAAGAAACAGGTCTTGAGATCTTCCAGCCTCATTAATCGCATCTACTAGTTTTTTCAATTTACCTTGTTCTGGGTGTTTAGCAATAATAAACAACTTATCAAATACTAACATTTTACTAATAGCATTCAAAGCCAATACCGTTTTACCACTACCTGATGCTCCTACAATCAACCATCTAAAACATTGTTGTGGTAGAAATTTACTTTTGTTAATATATTTACATTGTTCATCATCGTGGTCAAAATTAGTTATCGTTAAATCTACATTTTCTTTTTGAGATTTTTTAGGCATAATTAATTATATATTTTATTAATATATTAAATGAATCTCAGAGTCGCTTACGGTCGTAATTCAAACACTTTACAATCTAGAATGAATTTGTTAGTCAAAAGAGAAGCCATTACCAAAAACTTAAATACACAACAAACCATTATATCTGAGCAAGGCAGTGCTTTACAGAAACGATTAAAACTATTACAAGAAGCCATCGTAATAGGTAATAAAGAAGGTGTAGTAAAACCACCTTTAGCACCTAAAGCAAAACCCGAAATCAAAACAAAAGGAAATGTTGAAACGGTTTCATTTAAAGAACGAAATGAAGGAACGGTAGATGTGAATCAAATTCTATTGGAAAAACGTACACAAATGCTTGAAGATGACCTAAAAAAGAAAGGACAAGAAATTGTGGATTCTATTAATTTGGAAAAAGCAAAAGCCCAAGCCAAAGCCATGTTTGATATGAAAAGGATTAAAGTCAAGAAAACAGTAGCCGAACAGTTAAAAACTAAAATTAATGAAAGAAAAGAAAATCAAATGATGAAACTAGAAGAAACCAAACAGAGGGTGAATCAAGCACAGAAAATGAGATTAAAAGAAATAGATGATGCATTAGAAGAAGCACAAAAAGCCACTCTAAAACAACAAAGAGAAAACAGTACTGCATCTAGTGATGTGGTAGTAAATGTAATGACAGAAGTAGATAATCTAGAAAATGAAACAGGTTCTAAAAGAGTGAAATTTGCTCAAGTAGAAGATGCCTTATTGTCTGTAGAAGACCCTGAACCTAATGTAGGAGGTAATAACCATAATGACCGACAGGCTTTAGAAGAACTACACTTACAAAATTTAGATAACAAAGATGATGTAAATGTAGACCTCTTTTTAGAAAAAATAGATGAAGAATTAGCAGATATAGATAAATTAACACAAGAAAAACATACTCGGGATAAACAAGAAAGGGATCAAGTTCAACTAACTGTAGAAAATGTAAAACAAAACCTTATTCAATTACCACCTGTTGAAGAAGAAGAAAAAGAAGAAGAACCACCAAGAAGAATTAAAGAAATCAGACAACAACCAAAATCTTGGGTAGATAATATTCAAGAAACACAACAAGAAGAAGAAAAAGAAGAAGAACCTCGTAGAATTCAACCTATACCTGTTCAAGAAGAAAAAGAAGAAGAAAAAGAAGATGTAAAACCTACAAGTAAAGAAACACCTGCCCAAGCCAACATAAGGAGAGAAAACCAATACCGTAAAGAATTAAAAGATGAAATTCTATCCACTAGTAGTGGTCGTGAATATGGTAATCTAGTATATTATCCAAGTAAAAAAGATGTAGTATTCTTCAAACATAAAAGGAGCAGAACCAACCCTATTGAAAAATCACATTTTGTTTTACCACGTAAGAATTTCAAAACCGTTCAGGAGTTAATGAAACTACATGAATCAAAAAAGTATGATGAATTTACAAAACTACACAAATCAACCAGTAAAGCCGAAGGTGCAGAAATAGCCAGAAACTTTATCAAAATACATAATTCTAGTAGAAATGTAGGCAGACCCACCAAAGCCATTAGTGAAATGAAACGATACTATAGAATTGGAGATAAATTTAAAGGAACACCTGATTTTATACCACCTCTTATTACTCCTCTAAAACTTGATCAACGTCAAAAGAGGAAAAAACTTAAAGTATCAAAACGAGTAGGTGCTGGTGTGAAAACACAAATCAAAAAACCTAAACCTGCTATAGGTGCTAAAACCAAAAGAGAGATTATTAAACGATTAGGTAACAAACGAGCAAAGATTATGAAGATTGAAAAAGCCGATGAAACCATTACTGACCTATTACAAACAAATGAGCAATTAAAAAATAAATTCATTATACTTGTAGGTTCTCTCAAATCAGGTAATAAATCTAAGGAGTTAAGAGATAATATAATAGATATGTCTGATGAGATGTTGAAACGCAAACTTATCACTAAAAAAGTCCATAAGGATTTAAATAAAGAAATGAAAAATTTTATAAAATAATAACTATATATATTAAAATGGTTCTTATTCGTCTAACAAGTAATCAGAGGGAAAAATCCCACGACTTTTCTACAACCTTCCATAATTTAAGATTAGATTATGATTATACTATAGATTATGAGGTAGCCTTGATTAATGCAAGTCTTTATTATAACTATCATAATATAAGTGATAATCTAAATAACAATAAATTTTTTTACAATAACGGTTTATTAAACAGAACCATAACCATACCTAATGGTATTTATACCTTCACGCAACTTATTAGTACTATAGAATCTGGTATAAATGAATATAATGATCAACCAACCAATCTTGTTATAACGACTAGTGATATTACAGGTAAAGCAACTATTACTTTGGCTAATAATTATACGGTAACCTTTGTAGGAACAGATTTACATATTATCTTTGGATTTGATAAAAATCAGGTATTAAATTCTAATGGTGCTTTTGTAGGTTCTCATCACGCTGACATTACTAATGGGGTATCTTCTATTTCTATTAATACCTCTTTGACCAATAGCAGTTATGAAAACGGTAAAAACTCTGATGTAATCTATACCTGTAGTTTAAGTGCCGAACCAAACAGCTTAGTTAATATTACACCTGCTATGCCTATATATGTAAAAACAAATCTACACGGTGGAGACCATGTACGAAACGTAAGGGTGTCTATTGAAGATAACCATAATAGGAAAATAGATTTGAATAATGAAACCGTAAGTATTCTATTGGATTTAAAACCTATTTCTCCAGAGTTTCATATGGCTAGTAAAATGTTAGAATTTTATAATAAATAAACCCCCCTAATAATCTTTTTTCCTGTTCTAATGTATTAAATGAGATATTATAATTCGTATGTGTCAACACAGAAAATTAAAGGTAGGGGTCATTGTGGTTGTGTAATTAGAGCCCATTCACCCCAAACTGGTGATGGTATTCTACAAGACCTCATCTATGAAGGCTTGGCTGTTGCTCGTAAATATGCTACAAAGGAAAACTTGGCTCGTGCAGGTCAAAAGGTGTTAACCATTCTAAAACAAGAAGGTGCTAAATTTCTAAGATCCAAAGCAGATGAAGTAATAGAAGAAGGAGGTAAAAAAGTAAAAGAAATAACATCTAATCTATTGGCTGGTCAATCTCTTCAAGAGGTAGGACAGAAAACGAAACAGGATCTTAAGGAATCATACCAAAACCTTAAGCAAACCGCACCTAAACAATTCAAAGAAGTTGTAGACAAAGCCGAAAAACGAATAGTAGAAGAATTTGCTAATCCACAAGAAAGTCGTTTATCTGATACTATAGGTGCTGGTATGATGAAACATCACCCAAAAAAACGAAAACAGAGAGGAAAGGGTATTAAAACCGTTTAAATATTTTTTATTTTTTTTTAATTACCTATATTATAAAAATGAGTATTTCAATCAGTCAATACTACGATGGACTTTTCTCCCCTCCTATAATGGACAATTCGCTTGATGAATACAAATATGTAGAATATCAGGCAGACCAAGCCGTAACTTCTAGTGATACAAACTACAAAATTACTATTAGAGATAATGATAGTTGGGTAGCCCTTCATCAAGGCTACTTGAAAGTCAAAGTTCATGTTGAAAAACAAGACGGCACTTTCCCTGTAGCAGGAACCGATACCGTTGCTATTGAAAATAACATCTGTAATGTATTTGAACGTGCTGAACTACGATTAGGAGATACTAAAGTAGATCAGATGGAATATGTAGGACTTACTTCACTTATTAAAAGTCTTCCTAATATCTCATTAGATTGGAAAGAATCAAACGGTGGGTCTATTCTCTGGTATCCTGATAATGGTGCTGTAGTAAATGGTACTGAATTTACTACTACTGCTGGTGAGGGCTTTACTGCTAGACAATCCGATTATAATGATGGTTTCAAAGCCCGTCAAGATGTTACCTTAGCTTCTACTGCTGTACAAAAAACCAACTGCTTTATGATCCCATTGAGAATGCTTTTCCCTCTATTAAATGATTTTCGCCACCCTGTTAAAGGTATTCGTAGTAGCATTCACTTTTGGAAAAATAATGATGTTAATAGTCTTTGCCGTACCGGAACAGCAGGTAGTGCTAATGATTACAAATTGCTTATCGATGACCTTAGTTTGTTTGTCCCTGCTCTCGTGCCTACCCTTGCTAAAGGTGTAGAATTGGATACCAAATTTGCTCAGGGTATGACCATTCCCATTGATTGGAATAGATGTGAGTCTATACTTTCTACCCCGTTTACTGCTAACACTTCCGCACAGAATTACCGTCTTGCTACTCTTGCTGAAAAACCTACTCGTATTCATATAGGCTTCCAACTTGTAGCCAGACAGAATGGAGCAGACCAGAAAACCATTAGTCAGGTCTTTGATAACCTTGATCTTGAATACATTAATGTAAAAATTAATAGTAAACAGTATCCTGATGAGCAGTTCGCCCCTGATTTTGATACCAATGACTATGTTCGTGAATACCTTGAGTTTACCGCTAAAAACAACTTTGATTTAACTACAGGTAATAGTGTGCCTTATGAAAAATGGGAAACCACTTATCCTATTTACTCTATTGATTGTGAAAATATTCCAGAGTCGGTATTTAGTGTAGGATCCACGGCTGATATTGTGGTTCGGTTCAAATTGAGATCTTCACCTGCTACTCAATATCATATGGTCGCTGTTGTAGAAAGTGAAGCCCATGTAGATCTCAACCCTGTAAGTGCTGAACGTGTCAAACTTGTAAATTAGAAAATTTATGATAAATCACTGTAAATTAGAAAATTTATGATAAATCACTGTAAATTAAAACTAGAAAAAACAATATTTTAATTTTTTTTATCCCATACAACTATATAAGGTATGTTTAATGAGATTGTTATGACTGATTTGACTAAAATTCAAAAAAAACAATTGGAGAAAGGTAATTCTATACGATTGAAACCCTACCAACTCAAAGGAGGAAAAGACTACTTACATCTTAACATGGATCAATTTAAAAAATGGAAAAGCAACCAGAAAAAAGATAAGGGTATGATTCTAAAAATGACTAAAGAACAAGTAGGGGCTAATCCTGTGTTATTAGCATTAGCCGAAACCGTGCTACCACTAGTATTAGAAAAATCTGTAGATGTGATTATGGAAAATCTTTCCAAGCCAAAAAAAAAAACGCAAAAAAAGTAGAAGGTAAAGGAAATAATCCATCTAATCATGTTGAACCTCTCAGTAATTTTGATATTTTAGATTTTATGAAAAATGAACCAAACTTTTTAGGTGTATATAGCCACAACAATCTACCTAAAAGGGAAACCGTCAATACCAAACAAAAAAACAATTCACTTATAGTAAACTACCACGATGATGACCAACAAGGTAGTCATTGGGTTGCTATATATGGTAAAAACGAATTCTATGATTCATTTGGTGTTGTACCATCTCAAATTATTCAGAACTGGATAAGAGATACCTATAGAATTAAAAAAGGAATGATACAATATCCTAGCCACCAACAACAACATTTAACAACTTCTACCTGTGGTTATTTTTGTATGGAATACATTAGGCTTAGAAATAAAGGACTAGATATGTATGATATCGTGCATAATCATCTTCATTTTGATACATTAGAAAATGAAAAAAAGATAATGAATAATTATAATGCCCATATATCATAAAGTATCTAATATAATTACATTAGGGACACTTAACAGTTATCTAGAACCTAAATTAAATAAAAACCTAGATAATATAGGAAACCAACAAATACCACTCAACAATCTAAATAATGCTGTTAAAATATCTACCAACCAAAATATAACAGGAACAAAACACTTCCAAGATAATATTATACGATTAGCCAATAAATACAAGTTTGAATATGACCCTACGAATAATGATATACATTTTGAATATGATGATTTATCTAATCAAGTCCCTGTCTTCCATTTTGACTATCAAAACAATCTATTAGCTTTAGACCAAGAATTATCATTAAAGGCTAATACCAATCTAAATTTAACACCTGATAAATCCGTTCGATTTAGAGTTGCTAGTAATGTATTAGAATTTGTAGGAAAATTTCAACAAGGATTTAAATTTCTAGAACCTCCTACTGCTGGTTCAAGTGCTTTAACCACAAGATTTGCTGTAGAATATGATTCAAATGATAGTCAATACCACGCCTATATAGATGGAACGAAGTTAGCCACACAAGGTTATGTGACCAGTCTACCCGTAGCCGATGTCTTCAAATATGCCTTAATTAATGGTGGTTTGTCATCTACTGGTTTAACACGAAACATACTCAATCCTATAGTAATAGAAGCCAACCAGCATCCTATCACCAATCCTGACCCTATTACTTTTACAGAAGACCCCAATACCCCCAATATATTTACTATAAATTGCAGAGGAGATTTTAATAACGGTATCAACCTAAATGATATTCCTGTATATGCTAATGCTAAATTCAATTCCAATAATAATGTTAGTCTAGTTCCACAATTGAGTGAAACAAGTACATCTGTCTTATTAGAATCTACAGATACCTTTACAAGACAACATGATAGTAATTCTAGTGTATTACCAAATGGTGTATATAAAGTCAAGGCTAGTCAAGTAGGTTCATCTAGTCAAGGGGGTCACAGTGGATTTACTGTAGTATTTGATCTAATTGTAGGAACACCAGGTAACACAGCAGGAACACCAATAATAAATATATCTAGTAGCAGTTTCTTTACATCTAGTCATCACGGTATACCTAAAATTACATTAGAAGTTCTAGCATCGTCTTGGAAGGTCTATTTAACCTACGATCATATTAATGGTTCGTATGCTAATGATACTACAACTTTTTCGTTAACTGCTAGTCTTCAGGATTTGTAATTTTACATTTTTCACATAGTTTAGCTCCTTTGGTTTCTAATATTTCAATCATTGTACTACACTTTTCACAAAAATAAACATATAACAAAATAGGTTCTGGATCGTCCATATTGTCTTATACATTATTATTCTTTATTCTTTATATAGTAAAACGGGAGGCTGTGAGTAGCACCCCTCCAAATCTACAAAATCCAATTCATATTTACAAAAAAACAGGGGTTATTTAGGTATTTTGCATATTTGGACTTTGAAAAAATATTATTCTTTTTAAGATGGTTAAGGTTAAGACCTTAATATGGTAAGGAAGAAATCAATAATTACCAATGTATTTACAATGATAACAAACACTACAAAATCAGAAAAGTTTTATAATATAAAAAAAAATAATTCTCACAGACCCAAATGTTTTATAAAAAAAAAGAAGGTCGGGAACAAGTACCCCCCTTATCACAACTTTACAAATAAAAATAGGCTGAACCAGTCCACACCATAATATGATAACAACCACGAAACCGTGAAAAATCCATTTTGTAATTTCAACGATTTATATTTACAAATTTACAAAATGACTAACATTTATAAGTTTTATAGTCTTCTACATATTTTTCCAAATACCTTGTAGCCTGATCTAGACATTTACACCTGTTTAATAGTCCACCATCAAAATAGACATTATAATAAATATATGTTTTATTTTTTCGTTTGTGTTTGACTTCACGTATATAGTGAGATGGAACATCTACAAATTCTCTTTTATGAACCCATTTTAAATTAGTTATTTGATTGTTTAATGTGTTTTGGTCAATATGATAAATCATAGTATGTTCAAGGGGATCAGTATTCACTATAAAATGAAAAGCAACCAATTCATGTATAGGTTCCCATACATTTCTAAACTTAATACAAAGATAATTATTTTTCAAAACTGGATAGATAAACTCACCTTTATATTTAATTCTACCTTTGTTGGATATAGAATATTCGTCTTTGGTATTAAATATAGGCTTCCATTCTTCTATAAACATTAATAGTTAATAATGGATTGTTGTTAAATACAATTATTTATTATATAAATTTATAATATATGATAGTTGAATTATCCAAATCTAATAGAAAAGGAAAGAAGTATAAAGTGGTATTTAAAGAAAATGAATATCCACCCGTTCATTTTGGGTCAACACCTTATCAAGACTATACTACACATAACGATATAGAGAGAAAGCATAGGTATTTGCTACGACATAAGAAAAGGGAGAATTGGAGCAGGTCAGGTGTTGGTACTAGTGGTTGGTGGAGTAGATATCTCACCTGGTCGAAACCAACAATAGATTTAGCCATAAAAGATATTAAAAAACGGTTCAATATTACCGTAATTAACACCCTGTAAGTTTTACAACTTAGGATAAATCCACTGTAAAATACATTTAAGAAAACCATTCTAGATTACTTCAACATGAATGAGGCAACTTTTGAATTTTGTAAATCTGTCATTTATATGATTTATTGTAACGACCAAACTATTAGAGATTGTTATATAGGTTCTTCTAAAGATTTTGTAACAAGACAACGAGTACATAAATATAGGTCATCAAAAGGTGATTCAACCTACAAAACCTATCCAGTATATAACTTTATATTTCTAAATGGTGGGTGGGATAATTTTTCTATTAAAATACTAGAATATTACCCGTGTCGTTCTAAAGATGATCTTCTAAATAGAGAGGAGCATTGGTATAATATTATAAAACCTACTCTTAATAAATATGTTCCTAGAAGAACAAGACTTATCTATAATAGAATGTATAGAATTAAAAATAAAGATAAAATTAAAAAACATAAACATGAATATCATAAACGAAAACAATTACAAAAAAAGAAAAATGCACCAAGCAAACCTATAAAAACTGAAAAACCTTTAAACCCTGTACAAGTTATAGATAAAAATATTACATTGGATTTTCAATAATTTAATTAGTCATTTAATTAGTCCAAAAACTAACACCATCTAATGATATGTATTCTATTCCGTCGACAGTTGTTTCATTATTACCATCATTAGTCTTGTCACACCATACGGCTACATTTCCTCCAGCATATATTAGGAGATGGGCAAAACTACCTCTATTATCACCAGAAGGGCATATGAAATCGTGTAGATGTGAAGGACGAACACCACCAGGCATTTGGACTATATTATTCACTACACCAGTAGTCGGGAACGAACCTGAAGTAGGTTCTATAGCCCCTCGTAGAAAAACCTGTTTTACATTACTTCCATAATCTACTACCTTATAGGCTACCGAACTAGCCCTTCCTAGTTGGGTCTTGACCTGATAGCCTGTTGCGATAGTAAGAGTAGTCCAACTGCTAGGTAATGGTATGGTTCTAGCTTCAAGTTCTTGTAGTTTTGCGTATCGTAAATAAACAGGGTTTTGATTATTAGCATCTTTCATAACTAATTCTGCTAATTGATTCATATTAATATTCCTACAATGGATACCATTTAGGCTAGTAAAGGTATATTGTCCTGTTAATGTAGCATTCTGGTTTTTCAAAACAGCATCATCTATTTTGTCTATTTTATCTTTCGTGAGTGAAGAATAAACTGAGTTATCAATATTAAATAGGTCTATTCTTTTATTATTCATCATACGAAGATGGTCGGTATGTTGTTGTAATCCACTAATGGTTTTGTTAGATGTAATGGTTTGAGGGGTATTGGTAGTTACATAATTATTTTGTATATCGACTATATCATCACCTAAAGTTTCAAGATTGTCAGCATTATCGGTAATCCTCAGGTCAATAGTATTTAGTTCAGTATGGTTAAAATCAATAGAAGCACTATTATCGGCATTAAATAGAGCTATAGAACTATTATCTTTTACATTTAGTCCATTTTCATAGTTCCATAAACCTGTTATATCATTTGCTAGTGTTTTATCGGTTAATCTGTGGAAAAAGGCTAAATAATCATAATTGAGGTCAATAGCGGAAACATTACCTAAAGCGTGTAACTTTATGATATTGTTATTATTTATTTCTTGCGTAGCATTGTATTTTTTCACACCTGTTATAGTTTGTTCAGTATCGGTGGTCATAGCATTAGCACCTCCTCCAACATCAGGATGAATATTGTCTTCAGTTAATATAGCATCACTGTCTATATTTCCAAAATCGGTATCCATTTTATCATCAAATGCGGAATGGATATGTTTAATAGGCATTTATATATTATATACTTATTTTTTACATTGGTCAAAAATTCTTATAATCCTTTTATATCTTGGTATGTGTGTTCTATAAAGTTTGATTTTCTTTTTCAACAAAGCCATTGTCATGTTTAAACTATTGTAATATTTTTTTACTATACACTATATAATGAAATTAGAAGATTTCCATATTGTATATATCAATCTATCCAAAAGAGAGGAAAGAAGACAACATATTGAAAACCAATTAGATAATATAGGTTTATTGGATCAATCTATTAGGTTTAATGCTGTAGATGGAAGTAAACTATCACCAGCAAAACAAAATGAAATGAAATCTAGATTTAAAACATTAGCCAAAAAAGAGGATCGTATAATAGGTCGTATTGGTTGTTTTTTAAGTCATAAAAGAGTATTGGAATGTGCTTTAGAAGCAGGTGTAGATAATATATTAATTCTAGAAGATGATTGTGTATTTCATCAGAATGTCCAAAAAGATAAAGAGTTGAATATTCCTAATGATGCCTTGATGTTCTACTTAGGCGGGTTATTCTGGAAACAAAACCCTGAAACCCAAAATCAGATCGATGAAAATAAACAGAAGGATTGGATTAGAATAAATAGAGAACATCTTAAATTAGCGTGTGGATTTTCTTATGGTATTGTTGGTAGGCAGAATATTATTAAAGTTCTAGAAATATTACATTCTGTAAAACCTACAGCAATAGATATTTTATATATTAACCATATACAAAAAGATTATCCTTGTTATGTATCTAATCCTGTGATGACCTATCAATCCAATCAATTTTTAAGTGATGTATCTCATATAGGACAAAAAACACCATCTAAGCCGTGTGGAAATACCTATACCTATCAATGAAAACAAAAACCAAAACCTTCATTACGGCAGTTGCATTTAGGTTTCAAGTCCTCTCTATCTTTGAAATACTTTTTAATCATGTTGTTTTTCAATGTAGTTCTGATAAGAGATTGTTTATAGATTTTTTTGAGATGATTATCTAATAGTTCATTCTGAATACTCTCTTTTTTCAATCTATACCTTAAAGAGTGTTTAGGATATTTTCCAGATAATCGAATGGCTTTGATAGCAATTCTATAGGCTTCTTTATTACTTGGATCACTCATAAAGGTATTTGCTATATAGGTTGTTGGTGGAACAGTTTTGACTAAAGCTTTCCAAATATCTTTATTTTTGGACAGAGATTGAAAACAAACCATTATTATAGTGTATAATACAATTATCTATAAGTTAATTATAGTTTCAAAATAATGATTTGGTATAGTTGATGTATAATTTTAATATTGTTCGTTTTTTTGATAAATTCATCTACAGCCTGTTTTACAGGATCACACCATTTTCCAGCCTCATCTATATCATAATCGGCAAAATGTTTATCATAGTCATCAAAAATGATTATACCACCAGATTTTAATTTAGGAAAGCAATTATTAATATTTTCAAGCGCATGCTTATAGGCGTGGCCACCACCTATATAGATAATATCGTATAGTGTTTCAGAAAACCATTCTTCTTTAAATAGATCGGTATTTAAACCTCTGTATTTAGTTATTTGGGTTTGACCGTCATTATTCATTATATTAAAATCAAATAGATCTTCATAGCGAAGATTAGTAGGGTGTAGATTTAACCAATGTGATTTAATCCAAGGATCACAACACAATAATGAACTTTTTTCATGTTTCAATAGATGTTTTAAAAAATAAATAGTAGATTGTCCTTCGTGGCTACCTATTTCTAAACAATGAAGAGGTTTATTTACATCTATATAATCGTTAAGTATTGACCAATGATGCAAATGGACTATACCGCTAAAGGTTCTTTTTCTTTTATACACATTAAGTTCTTTATTATAAACAACTTGTCTAGGTTTGTCTTTGATAACTATTTGATTTAAACATTTTTCATAAACCAACATAGGTTATAAACAGAAAAAATTTATCAAAGTGTAAACTAATGGATATAGCACATTTCATTTTTATCAATATTGGATTAGGAGATTTTGAAGCATTTCCATTATATGAACACAACGTACTACAATTTACAAAACAAAATCCTAATATTATAGTCCAAGTCTGGAGTGAAGAAGATTTAGATGTATTGGTAAAAACCGAGTACAATCACTTATTAGAGGTGTGGAATTCTTTTCCTAGTCCTTTTTATAAAATAGATTTTGGAAGATATCTAATTCTTAAAAAAGAAGGTGGAATATATATAGACCTTGATATGGAATGTATAGCCCCTTTAGAACCTAATCAGGATTATGTAAATACCTATATCAATGAAAAAGGAGTAGAAGCTTACAATAACAATATTATCATGTTCCGAGATAAAACGGTTTATGATAAGATTATTGAATTTAGTTTATATAGACTGAAAACCAATCGAATGCCTCTATCTTGGACAAAACGGAGATTTTTATATACGGTCGGTGCTAGAATGTATCATAAATTTTGTAAAGATAATGGTATAGAAAAAACAGATGTCGGACAGTATTTCAAAGATCATCAAACTAAATCTTGGTTAAAAGTAGATGTTTAAAGTAATCGTTCGGCTCTAGTCAAGACAGCAGTTTGTTTTTCA
>VMHT01175442.1_pt1 | contig 18485 bp, 3 predicted proteins | sample 4693611 | NCBI WGS metagenome assembly VMHT01 (sample SAMN12280063, study PRJNA550983) | marine metagenome | isolation source: seawater sampled from same location over 5 years 0.02-0.2 micron viral filtrate | place: USA: collected off the coast of southern California halfway between the port... ...
AACACTAATATTAAGTGGAGTATTATATGATAAATTATAAGAAGAATCGTGATTACTAGTTATACTTGGAGCAGTATTAATTAAAGCAATATTATACCAGCCTGATCCGTTCCAAATATAAAGACGATTTGATGCTTCCACAAAAGCCTGATCACCTACTTTATTTCCAGTATCGGGTAGAGAATTAACATCAGCATAGTCTTCATTCTTCGGCGATTCTACTAATTCCGAAAGTAATCTTCCTTTTGATTTTGCCATCTTTTATAACCTTAAATTAGTCTATAGTATTTATTATTATTTTTCAGTTAATATCCAACCACGAGTTGCATTATAATATACCAAATCAAATCCTGCTTCATTAACATCAACTATTAAGTCTGAATCACTTCCTTGTATTTTATCATTTGAGCTAATAATTATGTTATTTGTAGAAGCAGTTCCCATACCATCTATAAATCTGATTTCATTACCAAATGTTGGAGAGCTTGGCATATTTATTGTTATGGAAGCTGAAGAAGTATCAATTATCAATCTTTCTTTTGCTGAAGCAGTATATGGTGTACTACTCACTGCAACATAATGTGGATCAATATCAGTAACTCTTGCTTGTACATATGATGAGTCAATATTTGTAATATAATCAAATTCGGCAGCTCTTGCTTGTACATATGATGAGTCGACTGTAGAAACAATTGAATTATTTATTATGCTATTAGTAATTCCAGAAACATAGTCAGAATCAGCACCAGTGACTCTTAATACCGATGTTGTATCAGTTTGTATTGTGTTAATTATAACTTCATCACCATCTTCAGCTGCATCTAGGAGAGTAATAATATTTGAAGTAGTATTTACCGTAAAGTCGCTTGATAAAATTCTAATACCATTTACAAATACTTGATGATCATTTGCATTTAATGAAAGAGCAGTGCCATTACTATCCGTTCCAGAAAATACTGTCTGTCCTGAATCAGCAGTATATATGTAATTTTTATAGAATGGTTTATTATGATAATGATTAGTAATAGTTTTAATATATGAATTACTGTGAGCAGTAACTAAAACTTCAGTACCGGCAACAACCGGATCTGTAAGAGTAATAGTCGATCCATTTGTTGCAGTATAATCAACACCATCTACAATAATAATACCATTTAAAAATGTCTGTATTTGACCATTAGTATAACTTAGAGTGTTACCGTTTGAATCAGCACCAGAAAATACTGTCTGATTATTTGTAGCAGTATATTTAAATGTTGAAGTTCCAGGATTGTTTGTTCCTGTAACTCCTGGAAATAATACCGCATTGATATAATCTGAATCTGCAATTCCTTTAACATGTGCAGAATCCACAATCCCTAATACTTGAGCACTATCTACTGTAGAAACTCTAGCATCAACATAATCTGAATCAATTATATTAATATAATCAAATTCAGGGCTCCTAGTAAGAACATAAGCAGAATCAATAAGTGTAACTGTTTCTGCAGAAGTCATTAAGAAACCATCTGCTAATGCTGAATCAAGACCTCGTATTTGTCTACTAACAACATATGCAGAATCAACAACTGATAGCACATCTGCGTCTGTGTAGCCATCAGTAATTCCATAACCAGCCAACGTTGTTGGTTTATTGGTAATTGTAGAGAAATCTTGTGTGTGTGCAGCTGGAGTAAATGTAGAAGGTACTCCCGTCAAAGAACTATATGCAAAGTCTTGAGCTGCCTGTCTTAATTGAACATAACTGGAATCAATAGCACCCGATGCTAAGAAAGCAGTAATCTGTAATTCAGATGCAGATTCAGCAGCATCAAGAAGCGTGACACTTGATCCACTAGTTGCTGTATAATCTACTGAATTTTGTAAAAGAATACCATTCATAGAAACTATAATAGCCCCAGGATGGTATGCTAAAACATTACCGTTAACATCTGAATCTTGAAATAAAGTTTGTCCAGAATCTGCAGTATAATTAAATACATCTAAACCAGGTAATGACCTAAATGTAGAAACTAATGATAGATTGTATGCTTGAACTACTAATTCAGATGTTGCTGGAGCTGCAGCATTAAGGACAATTGACGTACCATTTGTAGCTACATAATCGTCTGAATCTGCTAATAATATACCATTTAAGTAAACTTGTATATCACCAGACTGATAATCTAAGGTATTTCCTTTTAAATCAGAACCAGTAAATGTAGTCTGGCCAGAATCTACATTATAACTAAATGTTGTTATACCATCAAGAGCCTTTGAGCTTCTAACTCTTTCGTTAATATATTCTGAGTTTACTAATGCAAGAGTATCATTCGCAACTATTGTATTAATTACAACTTCATCTTCATCTATAGCTGGTGTGCCCAGAACAATTGTATTTGTAATTGGATTAGCGGTATAATCAGACTTAAGTAATCTAATACCATTTACAAACAATTCGTAATTAGAAGAATCAAAGGATAAACTATTCCCGTTTGCATCATTTCCAGTAAAGGTTGTTTGAGCAGAATCTGCAATAAATTTAAAATCTGTAAATGATGCATCTACCGCATTAATATTTGCCCTAGCAATTACATAATCCGAATCCACAATATTAGTTATAAATCCAGAGTCTCTTTGTAGATCAACTTGTCTAGCTTGAATGTATGATGAATCTACTGTATCTGAAATAAGAGATATGGTTTGAGCCGAGTCTACTGTACCAGATCCACCGCCGCCAGAATTAGTTGATGGATTAAATGTAAATACACCTGTAGAACTATTATATGATAAAGCGCCGCCCCCAGAAGCAGAACCAGTTGTAACAGATATTCCTGCTCTTGCTTCTGATAAACTTATTCCAGAACCACCCCCCGATTGTCTAGCTTGAACATATGCTGAATCAACATCTGATACTATAATTGCAGAAACTGTAGCCGAATCTGTTCCACCACCGCCGCTACCACCTGATATTGTAATATTACCAGAACCAAGAAGGGAACTACCATTTATTGTTTTGATATTAGTCCCGGAAACAAGTGTAGCTTGAGCATCCGTAATACCATATCCAGAAATTGTAGTAGGTGTACTTGTGATAGTTGACCAAGCTTGGTTGTGTGCTGATGGAGTAAATGTGGATGGAGTTCCAGTTAAAGAACCATATGCTCCATCAAATGCATCTGTAATACCATATCCAGAAATTGTAGTAGGAGTACCCGTAATAGTTGCCCAACCATATGTTGTTGGCGCGCCCGTTAAAGAACCATATGCTCCATCAAATGCATCTGTAATGCCATATCCTGCTATTGTAGTCGGAGTGCTTGTAATATTTGACCAAATATTTGAAGTGGCAGCAACCGAACCTGCACCCATTCCAGAGTGATTACCACAATAATAGTATAATCCTGGGGTTGCGTGATTTACTACAATTTGTACGTATGCACCTGAAGAACCAGCTGTTCCTACGGTTGTTACATTTGTAGTATATTGTGAACCACTATTGTGTGTACCATCCGATGTTGTTGAAAATCTTAGAGGATGTGAACTATTTGAGGAATTCGACTGATCAAATTTATAAGTTCTGCCCGGCTGCAAATGTAATGTAGCTTGACTTAAACCATCTAAAAGAAATTTACCACCAGCAACTGTAACTGCAACATCAGTAATAATAGAAAGTTTAGTTGCTATAGATGCCGTTACAGTACCAGAAAAGTTTGAATCATCGCCAAGAGCGGCAGCCAATTCATTAAGAGTATCAAGCTGTGAAGGAGCGGCATCTACCAAGGCATCTATTTTTGCTTGTGCTCTTGCATCGGCTCTAGCATCAGTGTAATATAGATTAGAACCCTCAGATAAATTAGTAGTCGATTTAGCAGTAAATGCTGTGTCAAATCTTCCTTGAGTATAATATAAATTAGTACCTTCAGACAAGTTAGTAGTTGATTTGGTACCAAGTCTAGTATCAAATCTAGCATCTGTATAATAAAGATTAGAACCTTCTGATAGATCATCGGTTGATTTAGTACCAAGTCTTGTATCAAAATCAGTATTATGACGAGTAGTTGTATAATAAAGATTAGAACCTTCTGATAGATCAGTAGTCGATTTAGCAGTAAATGCTGTGTCAAATCTTCCTTGAGTATAGAATAAATTACTTCCCTCAGTTACATGATCTGTTGTGGACGGTAGGGTAAAAATACCAGTTGCAGAATCATAATGTGAAGAACCACTATGTGTACTAAAAGCTGATCTTGATCTGGTTTCTGTGAAATATTTAGCTGTATTATGTTCGGCTAAATCGGCTGTAGTCATAGCCGAAAGGTCTATTTTAACTTTGCCGCCACCAGAGGCCTCAAAGCTTGGTACCCCACCGCTATCTTTTAGACGTATATTGCCCAATATAAGTGTACTACCACTTAGATATAGGTCTTTCCATTTTTTTGTCGCAGAACCCAGATCATATGCTTCATCTGAGTCTGGTATTATACTGCCTCCAGTAATAATACCGTTTTTGACTTTAAAGTCTTTAATTGCCATAGTTCACTTTCCCCGTGGCTTAACTGATTATTGTTTTAGTTGTTTTTACCGCAACTGTTCCTGTACCTGTTGATTTTGTTAATTGAAGTTGAATCATAGAAGCAGTAGCTACTGCAGTAATTTCACCCATATCACTATCACTACTATAAGAATTTACAAGACCGTATTCGGTAGTAAATACATTTGATTTATTATATGTAAGTAATACTTTACTGATCTGAGACTGGTTATTATCAGAATCATCCATATGAATTACATATTCTATAGATTTAAAGTCATTATTATGAAGCGTCTGATCAAATGATGTTATAGAACCAGATGTTACGTTAAATCCAGAAGTTGATGTTGCTCCTGTTGCTCCTGCATCTCCAGAACTTATTGTCGTGATTACTGAAATTTCATCATCACTATCTCTCGTAGTTGCAAATACTATACTTGAACCAGAAGTTGCAGTATAATCAGTACCACTTGTAAGAGTAATGCCGTTTGCAGTAACGATTTGAGAACCAACTGTGTATTCTAATACATTTCCAGATGTATCTGAATCTTGAAATGTAGTTTGACCAGAAGTAGCAACATAATTATATGTTCTAAGAATTGTTGCCCCACCGGTTCCACTTCCGCCAGATCCAGCAATACTTAAAATATAATCTGAATCAACTATTGCAAGAACTTGAGCACTATCTACTGTTGATACTCTAGCATTAACATAAGCCGAATCAATGAGAGAAACTGTGGCTGCTGAATCCAATGTAGCATTAGCATTAATAAGTGCAATTACTGCCGCTGAGTCAGTACCTGGTTCTTGTCTAGCTTGAACATATGCTGAATCAATAACTGCTAGGTAATCAAATTGTGGGCTTCTAAGTTGTACATATGCTGAATCAACATGAGCTGTTACACGATCATTAGTATAGTATAGATTTGTACCTTCACTTAGATCAGTTGTAGATTTTGCATTAAAATCAGAATCAAAGCCATCATATCCACCGGTTATAGCACCAACATTTAGTTTTGCTAATGTGAAACCAGTACCATTTACATTAACTGTAGCTGTTGGGTCACTATCATCTAGTGACGAATCTGCTAAACCATTAAAGAGATAATACTCACCATTTGTTGCATCTCTAAAGAAACCAGTATGTTCTTTAGTTGTACCGCCATCTGGAGAATAATGTCCAATAAAACCAATATCAACGGTATCAGAAGTCTCATTACCGGTTCCAAGATGAATCATCGGGTCTTGAATGCCAAGAGTTTGTGAGTTGATAATGGTTTGTGTACCATTAACTGTTAGATTTCCAGTTACAGTTAATCCCGCAAACTCTACACTATCAGTTATTTTTACATCTTGACCTCTGGCAATCTTATTCCAAAGACCATTATAAGAAATTACAGGCTGATCTGTTCCTGATATGTAAGCATACATACCTTCAAATAGTGAAGCATTTGGAAGTAATGCCGATGTTGCATAGCTATTATTATATGCTATTGAATTGGAACCAAAATTCTGTGGTCTTGTTCCTATACCCGTTAACAGATTAGCATATGCTGAATCAACAAATCCTCTTATATAGGATTGTCCGACTATTGTTTTCACATGATCTGAGTCTGCAATACCAGTAATCCAAGCTGAATCGGCATGACTTCTAATATATAATTCATCAGCAATATTATGAATATAAGCACTATCGGCAATACCAGTAATCCAAGCTGAATCGGCATGACTTCTAATATATAATTCATCAATAAAGGTTTTTACATAATTACTATCAGCATGACCTTTAATATAAGAACTATCAATAAATGTTTTTACATAATCTGAATCGGCGTGTCCTTTGATATAAGAACTATCAATAAAGGTTTTTACATAATTACTATCAGCATGACCTTTAATATAGTTGCTATCAACAAATCCTTTAATATAATCGGAATCAGCAAACCCCTTAATATAATCGGAATCAATAAATCCTTTAATATAATCACTATCTGCTCGGGATTGAATATAATCAGAATCAATAAACGCTTTTACATAAGAACTATCAATAAGAGCCTGAACAGCATCAGGATCTATTAAAAGCTGTCTTCCTTGGATATATGCAGAATCAATAATATATGTTTCACCTATATCACCGGTTAGTTGTACACCACCTATTCTAAAGTGGTCATTAGCATCTACATTAATATCTCCTGCAACATCTAAAGAATATTGAGGTGATGCTTTACCAATACCAACATTAAGAGCAGGTGCTCCACCAGTAGGATTATATGTTACAAATGTTCCATCATCAATAAACGGTGATACTGGTTCAAATAGTGTTCCATTTACAAAGATTTGGCCGCCATTTGTAATATTCAGATTACCATTATCTAAATTGATATTACCATCTTCTACAAACAAGTTGCCTAAAATATCTAAACCAGTACCTTTATTTAAGTCTGTAGTTGCTCTATTAATACCAACTCTAGTACCAATTATATTTTCAAATGATGGATTTGGTTGTTTAAATGCTGTTCTTCCGAATGTATCAATATCAAAGGCTACGTCATTAATTTTAAAGTCATCAAATTGTGCTTCAATATATGAAGAATCAGGTAAGAATGAGAAGTCAACTCTCTGGTTAATATATTGTGCATCAATAGTATTTTGAATTGAATCATATTTACCAAAACCGAAGTTTCTTTGTCTATTCCAAATATAATCTGAATCAAAATATACTTCAGCACTATCGGCATCGATATAATACTGTTCTTCATAATGATTAACATATACATCACCAATAGAATCAATACTTGGTACAATCTTAGTTCCACTAAGATATAATGCTCCATCAAAATTAATATTACCGTTAACATCCAATTTATAATTAGGTGCGGATTTACCGATGCCTACATTTAAACTTCCTGTATATACTAAACCTAAATCGGTGTTACCAAAATTAAATGATGGTAGAATATTATTAATTAAATATTGATTTCCAATAACACTAGTAATATAATTGCTATCTGCATGGGTTCTTATATATGCTCTTGGAACTACTGAACCTTGAATATAATTGTAAAGTCTTTCACCTCTACGATATATTTCTGCATTAGATGCTTCTGTTACACCAATATAAAGATCACCATCAATTCTTTGACTATTTAAAACGTGTAAGTCAAAATCTAAATCGGGATTTGGTGTCCCTATTGCAACTCTACCATTTAGAATTGCCAAAGTATTATCAGTAGAAACCGAATCATTTAACTGGACTGCAGTTGATCCTAATCCGATTGCCATTGAACTAGTACCGCTTACAGCAACATTATTACCAAGAGCAATTGAATTAGTACCGTCTGCTCTGGCATTTTGACCGAAAGATATACCAGTAGATGAAGCGTGTGAATTTCTACCTACTGCAATACCATTACCTGAAGCAATGTTATTACTACCGAATGCTAGTGCAGATGAAGATACCGTATTATCTTTACCAAATGCTATTCCACCTGAAGATACTGTATTATCTAATCCATAAGCATAACCACCATTTGATATAGTACTACCAGCGCCAAATGCTAAACCAAAATTAGTAATTTCGTTATTAGTACCATAAGCATAACCACTATTTGTTACAAGGTTGCCAGAACCATATATCATTCTATAATTACTTATGACCGATGCTGTATCGGTATTACTCACACCATAAGTATAAGAAGTTATGCCTAGATTTGTATTTAAATCGCCGTAAATGGATGCTCTATCGTTATCGGTATTATTATGACCAAATATATATGATCTATCATTATCTCTGTTTTGACTACCATAAATTCTACTGTAATCACCATTATCAGTATTACTAACACCAAAGATTTCACTTCTAGTATTATTACTATTAGACTGTCCAAAGATAATAGCGCGATCATTATTATTTGAGTTAGATTTACCAAAGACTGTTGCAGATTTTGAATTATTAGAGTTATGCGCACCAACCGATAAAGCGCCATTAGAACCAGTATTATTAACACCAATCATTACTGATTGAGAGTTACCTGTTGCTCTGTTTCCACTACCGATTGCAACGCCTCTGCTAGCAAAGTTACTTCTACCAACAGCACTACCGCTTGTTGAAGCTTGGTTACCATCACCTATTATTGTTCCGCCGGTACCCGTTCCATAGTTACCAGAACCAATTACAATTTGAGAAGTACCAGAAGTATTTGATTTACCAATTACGGTTGAATTTCTTCCTACACTTGAGTGCCCTTTACCAATAGCAACCGAAGCATAGCCTGCACTAATTGAGGTACCGATTGCAACAGCATTAACACTACTTGATGAACTTCTACCTATAGTAGTACCAGAATTACCTGATGATACACTATAACCAATAGAAACTGAGCTATAAGAAGAAGCGGTTGCAGTAGAACCTATAGCAACAGAAGATGATTGAGAAACACTAGAATTTTGACCGATTGCAACACCACGAGACCCTGTGTTACCGCTACCTACTGCAACACCATTAAATGATGTTGATTGATCATAACCTATATTAACACCACTACTAGTACCGCTGGAAGTAAGGTCGCGACCTATACCAACATGAGAACCTGTTGATGATAAAGCGACATTATAACCAATACCAACCTGATTTGAGTGACTTGTTGTAATAGTATCACCGATTGCAACAATATTTGATTTAAGAGTTGATCCAGTAGGTGTTGTAATATCACGCCCGATACCAACACTTGTTGCAGCAGGATTTTCTACATTTATACCAACCGAAACAGAATTATATCTTGAAGCTTCAGTGCCTGTACTATTTAATTGAGCTTCTCCAGCCTTTGTATCATAACCAAGAGCAATACTAAAGTGTGAAGCTCTTGAGTTTTTACCAATTGCTACAGAATGTAAACCAACTTCATCATCATCCCAAGTTGCTGTAGTATTATCAACATAGCCAGCTCTGAATGAACCACGGCGTGGTAGCCACATTAATCTTGGGCCTTCACCGTGGGCTGGAACTACATTTGGAGTAATAGAAGCAATATCATCACCATCGCTACTATCATCTAAGAATAGTACATTACCGCCTTGAAGAACAAGCTTGGATTCACTATCACCAGTTTGTAAAGAAGTGGCTGGACCGATAATAACTGGTCCACCTTCATCATAATAGATTTTCTTATTTGGTTCTGAACCTATTCTATTCCATGGTGATTGTAATCTCGTACCAATATAATCTGAATCAACAACTCTTTCAATATTTGAGTCAAGCGATCTGCCAATTTTATAATCAACAATTATTGAACCATTTGGTGAATCATAATTTGCTGTAGTAAATGGTCCAACATATAGATCAATTGCACTATCTTTAAAGATAATACCAGAGCTAGTACTATCAAATATTACATCAGACTTAGCAATTATATTTCCGTGTGCAGTAGTAATTCCTGATACATCTAAAGTATTAATATTTACATTATTATTCAATTCAACTTCATCATTAAATGTAACTGTACCAGAACCAAATGTTGCTGCACCACTTTGAGTAAATGGCCCCGATAAATTTGTAGAACTTGTGATTTTTGCAGAACGATCTTCTATAGAAATTTTATCATTTAGTGATAAGTAAGTGCTATCATTAACAGTAAGAATATTACCTGATGTTCTTACAGCATCAATATTTGAAAGTGTTCTCTTAGGGGTGCCCTGCGAGTCTTGAAGAACAACAGTTGAATATGTGGTATTATAATCTAATACTAATCCAGCAATATCAGAGTCTCTAAGGACTAAATCATTACTTGGTAAACTTCTTGCACGAATAAACACTGCACTTGTTAATGCAACAGAATTTGCATTAAGAGTAATTACACCTGCTGCAGCATCATCTATTTTAAAATCAATTCCTGCAGTTAAACTATCGCCTCTAATAAGAATATTGGAGTCATTTGTATTTGTATACTCATAGACATCTAAGTATTTTACCGGAGCAAGATTAAATCCGGCATTTAATTGGAAGTCTGAATCTCCGGGTGATAGGTTATTTTTAATTGTTTGAATTAAATTGACATCAGCTTCATAAGCATTATCAATATTTAAATTAGCTTCTGTGAATTGATATAAGTAAGATGAATCAATTGTTGCCTCAAACCCATAAACTGTAAGTTTATTTTCAAATAGTGAGGAATCTCTAAATCTGGTTGCACCTGCAACATCAAATTTACGTGTTGGCTCGTCTGTTCCGATACCAACTTTTACATTAGTAACATTTGGATATGTACCAAAGAATAGTGTATCATCACGTCTTTGCCACTCAGAGCTATCGTTTGCGGCAGAAAGAATATAAGAACTATCTACAAATGATCTAACATAGTCTTCATCTATAAATGCTTGTAAAGATGTTGAGTCAATTGTTACAAGACTATTAACATATGGCCCGTCAATAAATCCTCTTACAAATGCAGCATCAATTTTATCTGCTCCGGCAGTGCCTTTTAAGTATTCACCTATAGTTTGGTTTCCAATATAGAACTGGTTACCTCTAACATTACCAGCAACATCAAGTTTATGTAATATATTCGGATTATCTGTACCTATACCAACATTTTTACCGCTTGTATTAAATACTAAAGATTGATTTGTAGCATTATATGCCCATGTCGTTGCAACTGGATTTCCTTGATCATCAACTCCAACACCTGCATTTGCTAATGCAACATCTACGACAGTTTGAGCAATGGATGTTATAAGAGCATTAATATCCGTTTCTTCATCTTCTTCTTCAACTAATGGCGGAAGAGACGAATAAATTTCCGATCCATCAAAGGAACTAAAAGCGGTTCCATCAAGAGCGGTTGTTAAAGCAGCATCTTCAAATAGAGCAAATGCCTTATTGGCATCTCCACCGGATCCAGTAACATATGCTAACCCAATAAAATATTCCGTACCATTTAATTCTGTCATTCCACTAGAAGCAGTAAATGTTACTCTTGATTTTTCTTGTAGATTATGATTAATAGATTGTGTTACAACTACCGGATTTGTTGCTGTAATATTTGTAATTACACCAGACCCAACCACAACAGGTTTAGCTGGTAAAAGACCAAAGTTTAATATTCTACCGCTATGTGAATCATAATCTAAAGTAGCACCATTAAATGAAACTGTTCTATCTGAATCTTGATATAGAGAAAAGTTAAATGAATCACGAACATCAATATAAAATTCTGTATTGTTGATACTTGAAGGTGTACCATTATTTTCTGTAATACCATCAAAAATTACAAATGAGCTATCAACCATTCTATGAAACACACCCACTTGAACAGTTGCGGGTGAAGAATCAGTAATAGTAATAATGGATGGCGGATTTGCTGAAAACAGCGCATCATTTAATTTTCCAGATATAGAAGCACTGATATAACTATCAACTGATAAACCATCAATATAAAGAGATTTAGTAAATGTGTTAAGGAAAGTTGAAGTGGATCCACTATCGTTAGCTAAAATATTACCTTTAACTGTAAGATTTCCACTATCCAATAAAACGTCGGCACCGAAGGTAATGCCAGTACTATCAATTTTTAATTCAACTATATCTGGAACATCAGATGTAGATGTATTAACCGTAAAATCACCATTTATTGTGGCAGAATCATTAACAGTAAGCGATTTTGCTATGGTAGCAGAATCATCAACAATAAGTTTACCTTGTGATTTTATTCCTGCGGGTGAAATATATGCATTTAAATCAGAATCAAATGCAAAGATACCAGCTTGAACATTATTAAGATAAATGGTTCCATCAAAGTTAACATCGCCATCAACATCTAATCTATAATGTGCATGAGATTTACCGATACCAACATTTGTACCAGCACCAGGAATAAGTATTCTGTCACTGGAATCGCTAGTTATTGATTTTGGTGTACCTTCAGGATTTAATACCAACATTCCATCAATTAGCGGTCCAACAGTAATACCAGCACCTAATACATATGAATTACTACCTTGAATATTATTGTTATTACCGAGAATATATCCATTATCACCACTAAATTGATTAGATTTACCAAGTATATAATTGTGTCCAACTGAATTCGAATCAGCTTCTGTATTATTACTACCAATTATTACATTATTAGGGCTATATGATACGGTACTGTGCCCTAATACAACCCCATTAGTTCCATGATTAGTAATACTAGAACCGATAGATATTCCATTATTTCCTTGAGCTACGGCAGTTTTACCGATTGCAACGGAATTATTTCCTGAAGCTGAAGTATTTGTACCAATTGCTATTGCTTCTAGTCCAGCTGCATTAGGATTATTACCTAAACCTATAGAAAACCGCCCTAATCCAAAATTAGGAGAATAATCTATATTACCAGCTCTAAAGATACCGGATTGAGGATGGAATAGTAATTGATTTGGAGATGTTATAGTAGAATCCATAACAAACGGGAGAGTATCGTCTGTATTATCCCAGGTTGTAGAATTTTCATTTCTTACTAAGAAAGGTCCTTTAATATCAAATTGTGCATATGGTGCCGCATGACCTATAGCAATATTCTTTAGTGTAGCTGGATTATAAGCAACAACTGCCCCATTGTCCACTAGAATATTAGAAGATATTGTACCACCACCGGCAACTGCTCTATTAATTTCTCCAGTGTAAAGAATATCACCTACGACATATAGTTCAGCACCATTAGAGTTTGAATCTCCAATAGCAACCGTTCCGCCCTGTATAGAAAATGTATTATCCTGAGTTACACTAAATCCAGCCCCAGATAAAGAAACTCCTACACTAAAATCACCAGAAACATCTAAGTTATTTCCTATTGCGGTAGCTGATTGACCGCTAACTGTATTAGATGCACCAATTGCAACTGAAGTAATACCTGATACAGTATTATCATTACCAATTGCAATAACACCTGCACCTGTATTTCCGCCAATATTATCACGACCTATAAGAATTGCACCTGAAGCGGAATCAACATTACCTTTACCTAAAACTAATGCATTCTCAGCATCTGAGACTATATTATCAATACCAACTATAACACTTCTATCAACGTTAACACCTTTAACAGTATTACCTTTACCATAAATTGTAACCTCAGGTGAATTGGCTGTAGGTGATAGTGTATTATTATGACCAACAACAGTAACGTCTAATCCAATATTATTTGAAAGTATATTATCTGTACCAATAGCAATAGCACCAATATTACCAGTACCTGTTCTTTGATTTTTACCAATTGCTATAGAATAATTAGAACCAGCGTATGAACTATCGCCCATAGCAATAGTAGATATTCCAGTATTTGGTGCAGAGCCAGCTCTTACATTTCTGCCTAAAGCAACCGAATAATTACCAAATGTAGATGAAGTAGTATAAGCAGAATCGTCCCAATGACCAGCTCTTAAAGAAGCATTTATTGGTTGAAATAAGAATTTTGATCCTTGGCCATAAGTAAATCCATTTAAAGGATCTGCAATTAAAGATTGTAATTCTGGGAGATCTGAAATATTACCAGTAAAACTTCCTTCAACATATATTGCACCATCTCTCACATCTAAGTTATGAGCTGGAGTATATGTATTAATGCCTACAAAGCCACCAAATCCAGGTTTTGGATCAGCTGCATAACCAAGATTATCTCCATCCAATTCTTTAAAGGCGCCACCGCCAGTATATGGTAATCCGTTTTGTAATAGATTACCTGTAAAGCTTATAGTCCCATCTTTCTTAATTGCAAATACTGGATCCCCACCAATATTTTTAACTTGAATCATATCGGCTTCTGGACCGAATGAATCAAGGGCTATGGCCTGGGAATCAGTTAGTTCAGTTTGGAATATATTTTTCTGTGAAGAGAATATTGTTCTATCACTATCAACATTTATACCATAAAAATCTAAAGCTGATGGGCTTGGATATACTGGAGAAAATTGTCCAGTCGGTCTATTTGGATGATAACCAATGTTACCACCTTCTGCCGTAACTCTACCAGTATTTTTATCTACAATAAAATTAAAATATCCAGAGTCTTGAATTTTTTCTTGACTTACAAGAAGACCATTTGTATTTCCAAATATTGATGATCTATTGTCAAACTGAAAATCTTCAGAACCTTGTATTGAATCATTAGTACCACTATAAAATACTTCACCAATTGTAACATTTCTAAGCTGTATATTTTTAGCATCTATTTCATTAACAGTGAGAATATTATTACCAAATGATAGAGCTGAATCAGTTGTTAATTCTCCAATACTATCGGATATAACAACAGTATTTGGAATAAGCCCGGTTACTCCAACATTACCTGTAATTTCTCCACTTATATGCATGTTTACAAATTTAGCAGAGTCACCTTCCAACATTTTAATATAAGCTGAATCAGCATATAATCTCTTAATATAAGAACTGTCGGCATCCATAGATGTAGTAGTAAGTTTGCCTATAAATGCTGAATCAGCTGTAAAATGGCTAAAATCTCCAGAGTCAATTCTTAGAACACCAATATCAGCAGAGTCTGCGCTAATATATGGAGTTGTAATACCATCTCCGCTTATTGTTAGATTACCAACTCTTAATATATCGATGTCTGCAGAATCTATATCAGCATAACCAGCTATTAATTTATCTGTAGTAATTTGATTTGATTGTAACCCATCGCCAGTAACAGTTAAGCTTTGACCAACTTTTAAGTATTGGATAACTGCACTATCAGCACTAAATCTTTGAATAAATGCGCTATCTGAGATATTTAAAGTCTGACCAGTTATATCTTTTGCTACAATATCTGTAAGTTGGCCAGAAGAATCATAAACTGTAAATTTTCCATCAGACTCTTTTAGTATTAACCCGCCTAAATAAACAGACTGGCCAGAAAGATATATGTCTCTCCATCTTTTATCTAAACTACCAATATCAAATGTTTCAGTTGTATTAGGTATTAGATGAGAATTAATATCACCACTAAATACAATATTATCTTCATTACTATCACCAAGATAAATGTTTCCGCCAACATCGGATCTAATAGTAGCATTACCTGCTACAGTAAGATCACCACCAACTGTTAAGTTACCTGTTATATGAGCGCTATCCGCAGTCAATCCGGTAATTCTAGCAAGCTCGATTTCAGCTGAATCAATATCTGCAAAAAGAGTCCTAAGTACATCAATATCAGCAGAATCAATATCTGCATAACCTGCATATAGTTTATCTATTGTTAATTCTTTAACACGAAGCACATCAATATCAGCACTATCAATATCAGCATATTGTATTCCAGCCGAATCAACGGTTGCTTTTAAAATTCTTGCTTGATCTATATTAGCACTATCAATATCTGCATAGTTTGAGGCAAGAACAGTTATAACACCATTAGATGAAGTAAGATTAACTATTACCCCTGTTGATGAATATAGATTAGTGACTGTGCCACTATCAGCATCGAGATTAACAGTATCAATATTTGTTGAAGTAATATTACCTATAGTAGCACTATCACTTGTTAAATATTGAATTGTTCCATACGTTGATGTGAGATATGTTATAATACCACTATCAGCATATATTGCTGGAGCATCAATATCTTTATTAAATACCCAACGATCTTGAGCTGCTTCATATGTTATTTTGGCATTAGCTGCAAATACTGTAATACCAGCACCATCAGCTTGACTTGAATCTTGAGCTGAATCTGCAAGAACAATGTTTTTATCATTAATGGTAACAGTAGTAGAATTAACAATTGTTTCAGTACCATCTACTTGTAGGTCACCTTTAATAATAACTCTACCAGTATTATCACCAACAGCAGCAGGATCAATAATAAAATCTTGTGGACCATTTATTTGTCCAGTAATATTTAAAACACCAATTTCAGCACTATCAATATAAGCGTGCCCTATGTCAGCGGAATCAATATTTGCAGTTATAATCTTAGCTAAATCTATGTCAGCGGAATCAATGTCTGCATAGTTTATATTAGCGGTTGTAATATTTGCAGTTATGATATCGGCTAAAGTGATATCAGCAGAATCAATATCTGTATGATCTATATCGGCATATTTTATATAAGCAGAGTCAATAGTTGCATTTGTAATTTTAGCAAGAGTAATATCCGCTGAATCAATAATTGCATGTAAAATATCTGCACTATCAATATAAGCAGTAATAATATCAGCCATATCAATATCGGCTGAATCAATAAATGCATGACCAATATCAGCTGAATCTGCATAAAGAGCAGTAAATCTATTACCAGTTTTACCGATATATCTACCACCAACAATAAATATTTCATTACCGTCTATACCAGATGGAAGATTTGTACCAATAAAATTAAGAACACCTGATTGATAATCAAAGAAAAATTCATCGTTATTACCAGAACCTGCAGCAAAAACTCTTGTTCCTGAGGTTTGAGGATCAGTAGTGCCTGCAGGAGCAATATAAACTTTTATTGCATAAGTAGATCCAAACTGTGGTGGAATCCAATTAGTTAAACCTGTTTTCCATGTTCTATTTGGTGTTGCAGTTGTATCTTCTACTGTTTCTATAGTAGTAGAGCCATTACCAGTATCATCATAAATTTCAACAATATGACTACTTGCGCTTGGTATTAGAGTTGGAATTTGATATGCATCTGTCCAAAGACCTGTTCCGCTTAAAAGAAGCGGGCTTGGAATTGACTCGTTTGTAGCAGTTTTAACTGAATTAATATCTGTCTTGGTTGCTCCATAACCGAGCTTTTTCCACAGAAAGTCTAACTTTTGATTGTCACTTATTGACATATTCGATCCTTATGAAATACTCAAAGATGTTATTTTTTGATTAGCAGATAATGCAATTCTAACTAATCCTACATTCCCTGTAGCACTTGTTAAATTTTCTTCACCGAGTGTCATTAAGTAAGATCCGCTTAAAGCGGTATTTGCAATTATTCTATCACTACCAGTTTTAGCACAACCGTTGCTTCCGTTACCGCCAGCCCCTAAATTTGCTCCAGGTACACCACCATCATTTGCTTGAATAGAACAATCTAACTAACCATTTAATGTACTATAATTATCTATTGCTGTTCCTGGTGCTGCTATAAAAATACCTTCAACTCCTGTTGTACTGGTTATATTAATATTAAAGTTTGGCACAACCGTTCTTCTAAACGCAAATGTAAAATATTGTGTTCCAGTATCTCCAGATCTGTTAGGACCAACAGGTAAATAACCTGTACTATAATCTGTTAAATCATGATTTATATTACCAAATCTAACAGTTGCTTCTTTTGTCCCTTCAACGCCCGGATCAGCTGATTCACTATAAACATTATTAGTATAAAAATTAGTTGAACTATTATAACTAGGAGTATTTATAACTTCAGAACTGAAGTCAAAAATACGAATACCATCGTCATTAAATCCAAATCCTAAATTATCATCTACACTAATTGCTATTTCACTTATATTAGATTGAGCTGCCGAATGAACTTGTATTTTTTCACTTAATTGATTATATCCGCCATATCCATTTACATTCTGTGCTCTAAATCTTATAGTTTCTATTGCTCTTACATTTCCGTTATTAATATTAACAGAAATATCTCCTATACCATAAGCAGAACCATTACCTGTATCTGCTTGAGGAATCCCACCCGATAGAAAAGTAACAGCACCATCTATTTGTGAATAATTATAATCTTGAGGATTACCTATAGCACTACCTGATGTTCCTTCCAAGTTTGTTCCACTTGAAGCTTCAACTACATCACTTGTATTTTTATAAGTCTGACCAATAAAATCAGTAATTGTTAAACCGCTAACGGTTAAAGATGAACCTGATGTATAATGAGGAATACCGCTAATAGAATGACTTAATTTATAACTATTAATACCTATAGGCAAACTACCTGCATTCTTTCTCACCTTGGCTTTAAATCCTTGATATAACTCGGGGTGATAAATG
>VMHT01215808.1_pt1 | contig 18483 bp, 15 predicted proteins | sample 4693611 | NCBI WGS metagenome assembly VMHT01 (sample SAMN12280063, study PRJNA550983) | marine metagenome | isolation source: seawater sampled from same location over 5 years 0.02-0.2 micron viral filtrate | place: USA: collected off the coast of southern California halfway between the port... ...
GAGCGTGTCCAGAAATTAGCAGAAAGGGACCGCAAAAAGCGCGAGCGCCGCCAAGAGCTGCGTGATGCGCCAGACCCTTGGGAGTCTATTCGCGGATTCCTCGAACCAGAGACCGGGGCCGGGATGGGTGCCCTCTTGGGTACGTCCATGTTGCCGGTTGCCGGTGAAGCGATCGATATCGCAGACATCGCCGCCGGTATCCAGGACCGCGACCCGTGGCGCATCGGATTCGGGGGGCTTGGGCTGTTGATGCCGTTCGTGGCTGGGAGTACGCTCAAGAAGGTCGGCGATGCCGCGCTTTTCCGTAGGGGCACTCGCACACAAGGAACCGTTGCCGCCGACCCACGGGCGACGCCGGGGGTGCCCAGTGGGAGGATGTCCGCGAATACTTGGTCAGAGGCCATCGTGGATAACCCCGAAGCGCGTAGGATGATTGACGAACAAATAGAGGAGGGCCTCAAGCATGGGGCCGATGAATGGTACGAGCTTGGCGGCATCCGAGAGCAGATGGGTGCTGGTGGGCCAGGCATGACCTTTGATGAACTCAATATCATGGGAGGCGCACTGTCGCCGCAGCACACGGTCCCAGCAGAAATCTCCGCGACCACCTTGCTAAACTTTGCCCGACAGAATGACATCCCGTGGGAGGAAACTCGGAGGATTTTTGCACAAATGTATCCGGGAGCGCCTCAACCGGGACTTATGGGTGAAAACGTGAGGAGGGCTCTGAGGGGTGCCGATCAAGGGTACTTAGCCCCCGGGACGGGTAGGTACAAGGACTTGGTGACCGCAAACTGGAAAACACCAGCCTATACTGGGGCAAGGCGCGGCGAAGGCGTCTTCGATGTAGCCCGGGCAGGGGGGCTGGCACCGATAGATGTTCATGCTGGAACAGGCTTTGAACATATCATCCGAAATGTTCCAGAACTCAATGAACTGGCTCTAAAGGGCGGCTTATATGAACCAGGCGCACCGAATCTGATGACCAACGTCCTTGATTATCAGAATTTCTCAAGAATGTTCACTGATGCCGCCAGGCGCTTTGATCTTCCGACCCCCAGCGCAGCTCAAGCGGGCCAATGGGAGGGGTTGAGGCATTTAGGAATCACCGATATCCAATCACCGCCAGGTACTTTTACCACGATCTTGGAGAACCAGATAAGGGCGGCGAATCGTGCTACAGGCAGACATCCCGATACGGTGCAAGGTGCGCTTAAATACTGGGAGGATGTCCGTGCTGGACGTGCGATGCTACCTCAGATTTACCCCGCCCAAATGACTCTAGGAGGAATCGGGCGATGAGTGCCTGTCTTTTATTATCGCCCAACCGACTTGTCCCATACGGACTCGCAATTCCGATGTTTCATCGTATTCCACATCCTTGCGATCCGCTGGTATGGCGGGGAGTTCTGAGGGATCGCAAAGCGACCTTGGGTCTCCTAGTGAATTCTCGTAATAAACTAGGGCACGATTGATGATCCAAAGCTCGTCTTCAGTGAACTCAAAGAAGGTTTTGCCGTCCGAATTAGCATCTTTCATAGCCCTCAAATATAACCGTGCGAGGAGGGATCACAAATGGCGCTCCTGACCCCCCAACAGCCTCCACCAGATCCAGATTGGTGGAAGCGCAGAGGGCTTTTGCAGCTCCCGGATGTAACCGGGACTCGAGGCTACTCGCCCCTTATGGGAGGAGCTCAACTGCCGCCACGCGGTCCCGACCAACAGTCGATCTATCCTACGCCCGGGATCTTCCAGAGAATCGGCCAGCAGATCGCCGCGACGCCCAGGCGTATCGGCGAATTCGCTACCGGAGCTTGGAACCGCTTCGGGCCGTGGACTATGGAGGCAGCGGAGGGGTTAACATCCGGCGAGCCGATATTCCAACCCGGCGAGCTTGAAGGGATCCGTGAGTACGGCGAAGCCAGAGTCCCCCAGACCCCAGCTGGTCAGGCCGGCGGTCTATTCGGGCAGATCGCACCCGAGTTCAGCATGGTCGGCGACGCCGCTGCGGTAGTCCGGGCGAAAGGTCTCTTGGACGAAGGCAGGTTCGGTGCCGCCGCCTTGGAGGGGTTGGGCGCATTGCCGTTCATCCCACCACTCGCTGCTGGACTCAAGAAGGTCCAAGACGTGGACGCGGCGCGTAGGGGTATCGTGCCCGTAACAGCCATAGAAGATCTCGGTAGTTCCTTCGGAATGCCACCAAGGCCCGTTAGGACGGGTGCGGTGGTAGGGGCCGACCCGGAATACAGCCCCGGTGCCTCAGTCCCTTGGCAATCTCCTACGATGCAGTTTGTCATGGGCGGTCCCAAGAAACAGTCTATGAACCAATGGATTGAGTTTATCAAGAACAATCGGTCGATACCCCAAGGCGAAAAAGACTTTCTGACATCCGGCTACCAGTGGAGGAGCAGGAATATCCTTGAAGCGCCAAGGGGGGATGCAAGCGCATCATCGGCACGACGTGTACAGCTATTCGAGCGGATGCGAGAGATCGAGGAGTCCCACGGGTCTTGGGTCGATCCTCCTCGCGAGTATAACGAACTTGCAGAGGAATATAGTAGGTTGGCGAACGAGGCCCAGGACATAGAGGGAGGTCCGGCTTTCCTGTTGGAAGACTTCGATACAACCCCGGTGACCAGGGAGCAGTTCGCCGACTACATAACAGGAAGGTACAACGAGATCACCGAAACACATTGGCCCGGAGGAAGCGGACAGGCCAGCTGGCAAGCTAGTGAACAATATACCATCCCAGGCGAGAAACTCGATTACAACGTCCACCAGATCCAGGCCCCTACCGCTGGAACAGGCCCCTACCCGGTTGCGGCGCACACAGGTCACTTCCCGGGCGACAATCCGATCCTGCATATGCGTACCACGACCCGGGAGGGCACCCAGTATCGTGTCCTGCGCGACGGCGAATGGGTTCCAGCTGAAGGCGAGACAGCCGAAGTGCTAGAAGAGCTGCAATCCGATATCCACCAAGGTGCGAGCCACCGCGTGAGAAAACGCGACCAGCCGGGATATGCTGACCCGTCCGCGCAAGCGGAGCTGCAAATGGCTATCGACGACCTTGAAATGGATAGTCGCGACGTTGAGGAAATCAATGAGATAATGGATATGGAGCGTTCCCGTCACAGTGCTTATGTGAGGGACAGAACCCGAAAGATAGACATGGACAGGGAATCAGAGCATCCGTTCGACACTTACGGGACTAAGGACACATTCCTTACACCAGAAGATGAGAGTGGTCTCTATTCGATAGCCCCAAGCTACCACGGTTCTGCTCACACTTATTTCGCGACAGGCACAGGCGGCCACGTCATAAGGCAAGTCCCAGGAAGGGATGCCGGTTGGGCTGTTTATCCTCCGGAATACGCAGAACGCGCCCTCTACGCTGGGGGTGGCGAGTATCAACTGGGGAGTTCCAGGAAACAGGCGATGCTCGAATATGTACGCCACGATACGGACTACATACCCGACCGCTTGGTCGGCGACATCGCCGATGACCTCGAAGACCTCCCGATGGACCGCTGGGATGAAGTTTTGGGCGATGGCGAGTTCGAGATTTACGAAGAGGGTTTTGAAGCCCAACTCCGTCTGGCTGACGGCGAGTTTTACACCGGGGCGAAATTCGATGGTGACATCGGGCTGCGAGGAACCCAGGAGGAAGCCGAACAAGCCCTCAGAAATGTGATCTTCGAGGGGCAACCCGGCAGCGACCTCGTAGTACATGACTTTGAGGATTGGCTGGATCACCCGGACAGTGAGCTTTACAGCACCCCTGACGCGGCACGGGAGGCTAGGCTAGAGGAACTGTATCAAGGGGATGATTGGCAGAGGCTTGAAGACCTCCGTGACCAGCTTACGAGTAGCACCGGGCTCGGTGGCAGTCTGCCTTCTGGTGATATCCCGTATCAGCGCAGCAAGGAGTGGGGGAAACTCGGCTTCCGCAAGCTCGTAGAACAGGCCGTCGCCGCGGGTCGCGACCGGGTGGTCCTCATCACCGGAGGACAGGCACTGGATATGTTCCCGGGTGCGCCAGAAGGGTTGCAAGAATGGTATGACACGGTCCTGGGCGGTCGTATCGCGAAAGCGGAAGCACGGCGCTTGGGCCTTGAGCCGGATGATGTAAAAATCACCACAAGGTTCGAGACACCGATACAGGATACGCCGTTTGAGGCGATGATGGAGGCCCTCCAGCATCCCGAGATAATAAGAAGGATCGCAGAGGAGTGGCCCGTCCATCGTCTTGATGAAATGGAATTAGATGTGAGTGAAGTGCGCGGGTATCTCACCGAGGTGATGCAGTCGGATCCTTACGAAGGGGCGAATTGGATCCTTAACGAGATAGCGCCAAACTCTTTCAAGAGTCACGGTGCCTCGGGTGCGCTTGATCAGATCCTCCAGGAACTCCCCCCTCACGAGGCTGGTTATGATTTCACGCAGATGGCCGATGAAAGAGTCGTGACCCAACTCCTTGATGACCTCTTGGACGGCGAATACAACATATTGAGTGATTGGGTCGAGGATCCGAATCCGCTTTTTGCGACCGACCCGGAAAGAGCCAAGGCGCTCCTGCATGACCCAGGCAACGAGCGTTGGAGGATAGAACAGGTCGGTGAGTCGGGTGCAGATGACGTGAACCCCTCTTGGCGCATACCGCCGGAAGTCGCGGACAGGATAAAACGCGAAGGGATCCCGTTGTTCAGCGGTGCCGGCTTGCTGGGATACGGAGCTTACGAGGCGATCCAGCGCGAAAATGAAGGGCGCGGCGGTCTCCTTTACGGGCCACCTCGATAATGAACACCCACACCAAAGGCGAACGAGCCGGGGCTATCCTGGAATCGGAAGTCTTTCTCGAATGTTCCGAAAATGCAAAACTCCGAATATATGAGGAGTGGAAATCTGCTAAAAAGCCCGAGAAACGTGAGGCTCTTTGGCACCAATACAATTCTCTCGATGCGATACCTCGCGAACTCCGCGTCATGCGTGACGCAGCTGTAGTGAGCCGCAAAAGGAAGAAACGCTGATGGAACAGACCGCCACCAACCCGGAAGGGAGTGGTGGGCTTTCGTTAAGCGAAGCAGCCACCGCGTTTGATGCATTGATTCGCGAGGAGCCAGAAGCTCCCACCGAGAGTCAAGACGCAGAGAACGTGGAGGCAACCACCGATCAGCCTGTCAGCGACCTTCAACCAGAAGAGTTGACAGAAGAAGGCAGCGAAGATGGCCTTGCAGCCGACGTGGAAGACATCGAAGTCGAAGGGGTCGAGGAAACGGATAACCAGGGTCTTTACACCGTCCGAGTGGCGGGTAAGGAAGTCGAGGTGCCGCTCCATGAGCTCATCGCAGGATATTCCCGTACCGGCGATTATCTTCAGAAAACGCAAGGAGTGGCCGAACAGAGGAAGCAGATCGAGGCGTTGCATACGCAACTCGAAACCGAAAGAAACGAGTATACCACGGTGTTGCCGCAAATTCACCAGCTACTCAACGGTTTTGTCGATGCTATGCGCCCGGATCCTGCTCTGATGAAGGTTGATCCCGGGATGTACTTAGAGCAGAAGGAGGCATTCGAGTTGCACCAGAACAAGATCCAGGCCGTTCAAGCCGAACAGGCGAGGATGGCTCAGATCAACCAGGCGCAATTCGATCAACAGCAGCGCACCCGCTTGGCAGAAGAGCAACAACGTCTTATTCAAGCGATGCCCGCCTGGGCCGACCCTGCGGTAATGCAGCGCGAGCAACAGCAGTTGGTGGAATACGGTTCTACGATCGGCTATGCGCCGGAAGAACTTAGTAACGTCGTTGACCACCGTGCGGTTGCAACGCTACGCAAAGCCATGCTCTATGACCGTGCCAAGACACAAGGAAGGAAAAAGGCCAAGACGGTCCCAGCAAAGACCGCTACGCCAGGCACTACGGGGCAAGCCGGGAACACTCAAAGCAAACGCGAGAAACAGCAGTGGGATAAATTGCGGTCAACCGGTAAGCCCACCGACGCCGCCCCGCTGTTTGAAGCCATTTTCGGGCAATAAAAATTAGGAGGTTATTTTGGGTCAAGCATCCGTGACCTTCAGTACTTATGACGCAATAGGCATTCGCGAGGACCTGTCTGATCTGATCTCGAACATCAGCCCCACAGATACCCCGTTCACCTCGAATATCGGGGTAGAGGGTTGTGAGGGTACGTTTTTCGAGTGGCAGACCCAGGCCCTCGCTTCTGTAGACACTACGAATGCCCAGATCGAAGGTGATGACATCGGCACTTACACTGCCGTCACACCTACGGTCAGACTTGGAAATTACACGTCCATTAGTCGTGCGACGTTTATGATCTCCGGGACTGAGCAAGTCGTCGAAAAGGCTGGAAGGTCGAACGAGAGAGCTTATCAAGCGGTTTTGAAGGCTCGGGAGTTGAAGAGGGATATCGAGTCGATGGCGTTAGCGAACCAGATCGCAGTTGCTGGTTCCGACAGCGCGGCGCGGTATTCAGCAGGGATGGGCGCGTGGCTGAAAACGAACGTTGATAAAGGCACGAATGGGGTTAATCCTGTTTATACATCTGCCGCTACCAACGCACGTTCAGACGGCGTACAGCGCCCGTTTACGGAGACTATCCTCAAGGCAGTCGTTAAGTCTTGCTGGGATAACGGGGGCGAGCCCAATATGCTGATGGTGGGCTCATTCAACAAACAGGCCGCTTCGGCATTCTCGGGTATCGCAGAACAGCGGTATATGGCACCTGACGGTCCGACGCAAATTATAGGAAGTGCAGATTTGTATGTCTCAGATTTTGGTACGCTATCGGTCGTGCCTAACCGATTTGGGCGTCCAAGGGATGGTTGGGTGTTAGATCCCGACCTTGCGAGGATTCGCCAACTGAGGCCGTACCAGGCCCAGGAAATGGCGAAAACTGGTGATGCGGTGAAGATGCTCTTTATACGAGAGTGGGGGCTTCAAGTGGACAACGAGGCCGGTCTTGGCCTAGCTGCTGACTTGAACACCAGTTGAGCGATGTAGTTAGTGGGCGGGGGGTGGTGGCTTCGGCCACCGCCCTTACGCCACAGGAGTAAATGAAAACATGAACTAGGAAAACTATGTCCTGGGATACGCGGCTGATCGAGTATGATCCTGTGCTACGGCGCAAGGAGTTATTTCATGCGAACGAGGATGGCGATGTCGTCCTCGAGTCGCGCTGGGACGTTGAACCCATCACCGAAGCGAACAAGGGCCGACACGCCGCTATCGATGAGCGGGCCGGCTGGAAGGGAGACCTCCACCGGGTCGCTTCGATCCCGATGTCTATCTACTGGGATTGGTGGGAAAAGACGAGCAAGTTCAAGGACCAAGTCGCGCTAAAGAGACTTCTGAACGACTCCGATAACCGCGTCTTCCGCGTTCGCCCCGGGAAGATCTGATGCTCTCGATATGTCTTCCTATGGGCGACAAGGTCCATGCCGGCTTCGCGCACGACCTGGCCGTCGCCACCGGATACTATGCAGCGACGCAGTCACCGGATATGCAGTTTCACATCCGGCAGGGCACGATACTGGCCGAAGAGCGTAGCCATCTATGTGATGCCGCGCTGGAGAATGGTGCAGATTGGCTGATCTTCATCGATTCGGATATGCGTTTCCCGAAAGACACGTTCGAGCGATTGATCGCACATGGCGAGCCCGTGGTCGCGGCGAATTGCTCAAAGCGCCGTCACCCGGTAGGGCCTACGTCCCGGACTAGCGATGAGGCGCTCCAGTTGCACTCGGTATGGCCGGATTACGAGAAAAAAGGTCTCGAACAAGTTGCGACCACCGGTTTCGGGGTGGTCTGCATCCACGCATCTGTGTTCAAGGGGATTGCTTACCCCTGGTTCGATACGCCGTGGATCGAAGAAAATGAAAAGCACATAGGCGAAGACACGTTCTTCTGTGTGCGCTGCAAGGAAGCAGGGATCCCGATTTACGTCGATCACGCTCTCAGCTGGGAAGTGAAGCACGTCGGCGAGCATGAGTTCGGGATGGAAGACTTGATTGCGGTGATGGCATAATGGCGATCACCAACTACGGCGAGCTCAAAACCGCGACTGCGGGGTGGCTCGACCGAAGCGACCTGACGAGCCAGATCCCCGAGTTCGTTGAACTCGCGGAGGCCCGTTTCGATCGCGTGATCCGTGTACCCGATATGGTAGCCCGGGACGACACTTTTACTGTCGATTCTCAGTACGAAACGCTACCGACCGGGTTCCTGGGCGTTGAGCGGTTCCTACTGAACTCCAGCCCGAAAGTCGCGATGGAGTACATGAGCCCGGCGCGGTTGAGTGCCAGACGCGAACGCAGGACGGCGACCGGCAGACCCGGATACTACACGATATCCGGGGGCAACTTCGAGTTCTTTCCGGACCCGGACCAGACGTACACGGCTGCGCTTCTGTATTACAAGCGACTCACGCAGTTGAGTGCAGACGAGGACACGAATTGGCTGCTGACCAACAACCCGGACATCTACCTTTTCGCTACTCTCGTAGAAGCGAGCCCGTATCTGAAAGACCCAGAGACCACCGCGCTATGGGAGGCTAGGCTGCAACGTGCGATATCTGAGCTCGCGCTGGATGGCGAGCGCCAAGCGGTCGGACAAAGCCCATCAATGCGCTTCCAGGCGATAGGATAAATCAATGGCTGATGGAACCACTACCAATCTAGGGCTGACGCTCCCCGAGGTCGGGGCATCGACCGACAGCTGGGGCCTCAAGCTGAACAACGACCTCACGTTCCTCGATAACATCTTCAGCCTGTCTTCGACCTCGATCACGCTCTTGGTCAACAACCAGGATGTGAACACCACTTCGTCCTATACGCTCGATACGGTCAAGCTCGGCGACGACCGGCAGCTCCAGTTCGGTGCTGCACCCGACTACCACCTCATCTACGACGCCACTAACACCCGGCTCGAACTAAACACAGCCGACAACGGAAGCGGTGCCGGGATGGTGTTCAAGGTGGAAGACGGTGCGGACACCGTAGACTTCACTGGGAAGATTACCGCAGCCAGCCTGACGCTTGCTTCCCCAGCCACGAACGTTACGGGCATATCTACGGATACGAGCCTGGGCTCAAGCGATGCACTTCTGGCGACCCAGCTGGCGATCAAGACGTATGTCGATGCCCAGGTCACAGCCGCTGACCTGGATATCATCACTGACAGTGGTGGCCCGATTGACATCGACTTAGACAGTGATTCGCTAACACTCACTGGTGGCGCAGGACTAGATTCGACCGCGACAGACGCTACGACAGTCTCGTTTGCAATCGACTCGACGGTAGCGACACTCACGGGCAGCCAGACTCTTACGAACAAAAGCCTGACGGCACCCGTCCTTACTGGTTCAGCGTCGGCAGCTGGTTCGATTCTGTTCAAGGAGGATACGGATTTCGGGACCAATACCGTCACTCTTATCGGCCCAGCCTCTACCGCCGATGTGACGGTAACTCTTCCTGCCGCGACCGATACCTTGGTGGGCAAAGCGACCACCGACACGCTGACCAACAAGACTCTGACAGCCCCGGTCATCGCGACGATCTCTAATACAGGGACGCTCACGTTACCGACCAGCACGGACACACTCGTCGGTCGCGATACAACCGACACGCTCACGAACAAGACGATCTCGGGCAGCTCGAACACACTCAGCAATATCGCGAACGGTTCGCTGACCAATGACAGCGTAAGCTACGGAGGCGTAGAGGTTGAGCTAGGCGCGTCGAATGCCACCCCGGCTTTCAATTTGGGTAGCGCGACTGCTTATCCCGGAGACTCAAGTCTCGTAACAGCGGGCACCTTGGCCGCTGCCAGCCTATACATCAACAGTGACGGCGCGACCGTTACGGGTATTAAAGACGAGGACACTATGTCCTCTAATTCTGCTACCAAGCTCGCTACCCAGCAGAGTATTAAGGCGTATGTAGATAGCCAGGTAGGGACAGTAGACACGCTTAAAGAAGTTCTAGCCAATGGAAACGAGACAGACGGCACCAATCTTGTAGTCACCAACGGCGATACGCTGACGACAAACACGATTCTGGAAACTACGGCTGGTGATGGAGTCACAATTGATTCCGTGCTGGTTAAAGACAATGAGGTTACGGCTACCACGTTTACAGGAGCTTTGGTAGGTAACGCTTCGACTGCGACTACAGCCGCAACGGTTACGGACGCGACCCAGGCTGCCATTACCAGTGCAGCCAATTTGGCTACTGTGGGCACGATAGGCGCTGGAACCTGGGCCTCGACCGATGTGGCTGTCGCACACGGTGGTACTGGTGCCTCAACGGCGGCGGCAGCAGCGACCAACCTTGGTCTTGGTACAGGTGATTCACCTCAATTCACAGCAGTTAATGTCGGTGCGGCAAGTGATACTACATTATCTCGAAAATCGGCTGGTGTTCTACAAGTAGAATCAAGTGAACTATATGTACAAGGTGGGACTGATGTTGCAGTAGCAGACGGTGGTCTTGCACTCTCGTCGTATGCTGCTGGCGACATAATCTACGCGAGTGGCACAACCACGTTAGCCAAGTTGGCTAAAGGCTCAGATGCACAGATCCTGACCCTTTCAAGCGGCCTCCCTGCTTGGGCTGATCCTTCTGCGACTACCGTGGCTCCTGCTGGAACGCTGACGGGTGCTACGCTTGCCTCAAACGTCCTAGCTTCATCGCTCACCAGTGTCGGCACTTTGACAGGATTAACGGTCAGTTCGTTGACAAGTGGGCGTGTCGTCTTAGCTGGAACTTCTGGTGTGTTACAGGACGATGGCGGCCTGACGTACAACACTGGAACGAATACGCTCACGACTGATTACTTTGTCGGAGCACTGAACGGCATCGTGGGTGGCTCGACGCCAGCAGATGCTTCGTTCACCACGCTCTCTGCTACGGGGAATGTCTCGTTCACCGCAGGGGTGATGGCTATCGGTTCTACAGCCAACGCCGCAGTCGCTTTGAATATCACATCGAACGACATGGCGGGAGCGGGGCAATACGGCCTCAACGTCAATCCGACATTTACGAGTGATGCCACAACATCGGGTTACGGTGTGAGGGTGCTCGCTGCCACAGACAACGCCTCGTTCACGCAAACCAATACATACGGCATCGTCATTGAGTCTGGCTACGAAGGGTCTGCCTCTACGATCACCAACTTGTACGGGTTGAAGATCGAGAACCAGGCGAGCGGTGGCACCAACTATGCGATCCATACGGGCACTGGAAACGTAGTACTTGGTGATGATGTAAATATCTCTGGCGACCTCGCCATAGGCACGACCTCATCGCCAGCGATGCCACTGGATGTTCGTGGGGCTTTGGCATCGAACGACACAGAGACTGTCGCTCGCATACAAGCTGGTGGCACCACACAAGCTGGTGGCATAACCGTCAACTGTCGCTACGGTGCTACTGCCGCCGCCCGTACCACAGACATCTTTAGCGTTGACGGTCAGGACCAAGCGTGTGATCTCGCATTAGGTAGTGGTAGCACAGTGGCTATGACCATCGACTCGTCGCAGAACGTCGGCATCGGGACCTACGCACCATCGTTCACTAACGGTGGCGGTCTGGAGCTTCGGGGTAGCGGCATTCAAACGGTCCGTTTGCGTGGACAGGGCGATACGACCTGTGAGTGGACGGCACAGACAAACGGCGTCTACATCAACGCAGAGAACCCACCCGACGGACAAAACATCTATCTGCAAACGGGTAGTTCGACTGCCCTCACCATCGACTCGTCACAAGACGTAAACATCCCTAACGGCGGCCTCGCGATAGGGACGACCTCATCGCCATCAGTTGCACTTGCTGTTAGTGGTGAGGCGAACATCCTTAGTGATGGAACAGATCAGCATGGCGGCACACTTATATACTCTGTTCTTCGTGTTGGTAAGGCTGACGGTAGTAAGGGTGGTTGGATCGGATACGATAACGATGAAGTCATGCTCTCGTTCGTTACTAACGGAGCCTCAAGCGGCATCAACTGGTTTACCCATAATGGATCTGCTTGGGGCGAGCGGATGCGGATTCATACTAATGGCAACGTCGGCATCGGGACCACGGCCCCAACTGGCATCCTTTCCATACCCGCTGCTGATACCACGACAAAACCCCAAGTTCGATTCCTGTGTGGTGACGCTACAGATATAGCGGATGCGGCTTTGTCTACGACAGACGACAGTGGCGGAGCAGAGTTGCTCATTGCTTCTAATCTGTATTATTCGGGAGGCTCACGCACTCGCTTTGATACAGGCCGTGCTGGCTCTGGCGTCGAGTGTAGCTATGTAGGCCGACTCAAGTTTTTCGTAGGCTCTGGATCGGCACAAGCAACTCAGCAAATGACGCTGGACACTAATGGATATTTGGGTCTTGGGGCTACGTCCCCATCTAAACAAGTCCATATCAAGAACTGGCAAGATGCCGATACGGTACTCCTTATCGACAACCAGATGGCAACAGGAAACACTTCCGCTGGAGCAGTACTGGCCATTGCCGCTGAAGCAGGGAACTATGATCCAAAGGTTACATTTGGGTTAGGAGGCGGTGGTGCAGATTGGGCGATAGGGATTGATAACTCAGACAGCGACAAGTTTGTAATCGCTGGTGGGACCGATGTCGCACCTGCTTTAGAAACAAATCCCAGACTTACGATAAGCTCGACTGGTTTAGTCCATGTTGTTGGTGAAATCACTGCTGGCACCAAGACCTTCAGAATAGACCATCCGCTTGCTGAGAAAAAAGACACACACCAACTCGTTCATTCATGTTTGGAAGGCCCGAGAGCAGATCTGATCTACAGAGGTACGGTCGATCTTTCGGCTGGCTATGCACAAGTCGATCTGGATGATGCGGCTGGTATGACTGACGGCACATGGGAGCTTCTGTGCCGTGATCCACAGTGTTGGATACAGAACGACACAGGCTGGAGTGTGGTAAGAGGTGATGTCGAAGGGAACACGCTCACGATTGAATGTGAGTCAACTGATTCAGACGACACCGTAAGTTGGATGGTTGTAGCTGAACGCCAAGATGAGAGCATCAGGGAACAATTAACCACAGATAACGAGGGCCGCTTGATAGTTGAGCCTGAGAAACCAGAGGAAGAAGAATAATGGCTATATCATACTCATGGTCGTTTGAGGCTCTCGACGTAGAACTCGGGCCTGACGCTGAGGACCACACCGATGTCGTTTACACGATTCACTGGCGGTATTCAGCTACAGACGGTGAAGATCCACCACACACAGCTTCATCTATCGGCACATCTTCCGTGAAATGGGAAGAAGGCGAGCCGTGGATTCCATACGAGGATCTAACGGAATCCGATGTTCAAGGCTGGACTGAGGAGCAACTTGGCGAGGAACGGATCGAGGGTATGGAAAGCTCGCTTGCAGCAAACATAGCTGAACAGGTCACGCCTACCCACGAAACATTCCGAACGATGCCGTGGAACGAAGGTGATGGAGATTGAGCCTGTGGCTACATCTAAAGTTGAATTATTAACCTTAAAGAAGGGTGAGTGGCAGTAATGGCAGCTAAGAAAGCAGAAACGAATGGAGCCGTACCTATCGAGGAGCGGATCGTGTTGAGCGCAGAGCAAGCTGATGTCTTCCGGCAATTGTTTGCTATGTCTCAGCAGATCAACGAAAAGCTCCAGATCGCACTAGCCGGTGCCGGGATCGTTGGCGACATCGTTGGTGGCGATCTCACCGATGACCCGCACTTGGTGATCAGCAAGCCTGACCCGGGACAGATGGACTAGTCATGGGCCGCTTTATGCCGCTTGAGCTCCCACCGGGGGTTTTCGCTAACGGAACGAACCAACAGGCTCAAGGCCGTTGGCGCGACTCGTCGTTGGTGCGTTGGGCCAGTGGCACACTTGGGCCTGTCGGAGGATGGAGAAAATGGACTAACCTGACGAACCAGGTCACCGGGATCCCGCGTTCCGGGATCGCGTGGACCGACAACTCAGGCAACCGCTGGGTCGCAGCTGGCTCCGCGTCGAACCTTTATATCTATGACGACAGCGCCGAGATCTACGATATCACCCCAAGCTCCGGGTTCACCCCTGGAATCCCCGATGCCGATGCTACAACTGGATATGGGGAGTGGCTTTACGGATGGAGTACCTACGGGGACGAGCGCCCCGACACCGGTACTCGTATCCCGGCAACCATGTGGAGATTGAGTACATGGGGCGAAGACCTAATCGCCTCGACACAGTTCGATGGTGGCGACGGCAACCTCTGGTACTGGGATAGCAGCGCCGGTACAGGCACCAAGGCTGCATTGATCTCGAACGCTCCTACAAAAAACCTGTCTCACGTCGTTACCGGTGAACGCTTCTTGGTCGCGATCGGCGCAGACGAGGATCGCACAAAAGTGCAGTGGTCGGACCAGGAGCAGTACAACACTTGGACGCCGGCCAGCACGAACCAAGCCGGTAGCTTAGTCTTGGGCACCGATGGCGACCTACTCACCGGGGTTACGGTCAGGGGCCAGACGCTGATCCTGGGCACCCAGGATGTATTCACGATGACGTACATCGGGGCACCTTTCATTTTCGGCTTCGAGAAAGTCGGCGTCGATTGCGGGGTCGTCAGTCAAAACGCGGTAGTCGTCGCTGATGGTGTCGCGTATTGGATGGGCGAACGCGGCTTCTTCACGTTCGATGGGTATGTGCGTTCACTGCTCCCTTGTGATGTGATCGATTTCATCCAAGACAACGTCGAGACTGTCCAGATATCGAAGTCTGTCGCATGGGCGAACGCCGAGTATGCGGAAATCTGGTGGGTGTTCCCCGACCAAGACACCGAAGAATGCTCGTTGGCCGTTAGCTATAACTACAGAGAGAAACATTGGGCTACCCACTCGTTTCCTCGCACAGCTGTCTGTGGCCGGGCACCATTCGCGAATCCGTTGCTCTGGTCATCGAACGGGCAGCCCTATGAACATGAGGTCGGCACAGCGTATCCACTGATCCCAAGCGGCGATGCGGACCTTTACGCAGAATCTGGCCCGATCCAGTTAATGGACGGCGACCGTCTACTGTCTTGTACCAGTTTGATACCTGACGAAAACACGCTCGCCAGCACGAATGTGACGTTCTACGGCAGGATGTACCCTACCGATAGCGACACGGTCTTGGGTCCGTACACCTTGGAGGCCCCCACCGATGTGCGCTTCACACAGCGCAGTGTGCGCCTCCGGGTTACAGGCGCGACGGCTACCAATTGGCGTTGGGGTATCCCGCGCCTCGAGGTTACACCTGGAGGTAGGCGATGAGCAGTTTTGGCACAGGGCTACGGCTGCCGGTCCCTCAGACCCAGTACGACCAGGGTTCGGCTACCGAAGGGAACCTCGCCCTCGAGCAAGCAGACAACCAGAACCACAAACGTGGCCGCGACCTGGAAGTGGGAGCCCGGGGCGAGCGTCTGATTCTGACGAGCTCAGGCGGGACACGCTATGAACTTGCCGTCAGCGATGCCGGTGTTCTCTCTACCAGTGCGGTGTAATGGATGAATGGGAACGATGCGTTCCGTGGCTTAAAGCCGCGCTGGAGAAAAGTGGGAACACCCACACGATCTGGGATATCTGGACTAAAATCTCCGAGGGCAATGCTCAGTTCTGGCCGGCACCTACTTGGGCGGCGGTTACTCAGCTGGCTGACTACCCTCGAAGAAAGGTGCTGCGAATATGGCTGGCCGGAGGAAACCTGGACGACTTGGTCCGGGACGGGCTCCCGATCGCCTACGACTTCGCACAACACCATGGGTGCGATTCGGTGGAAGTCGAGGGTCGCAAAGGGTGGGCCAAGAAATTGAAAGAACACGGATTCAAGCAGGAGAAAGTCCTGCTCAGAAAAGAGGCATAGAAAATGGGTGCTGACGTACAAGACATTACTGCGCGGACCCAGATCGATCCTTGGATCAAAGGTCAACAGCGGTATATAACGGAAGACGCTGGCCAGTTCCTTCGTAAGCCCTACGAGCCGTACCGATATGACATGATCGCGGACCAGGGACGCTTGGGTGAACATTCGCGGAACGTGATGGGCAACCTCGCGGGCTATCGCGGGCAAGCATCGACGCTGTTCCAGCCGGTAGATCCAACGGTCGGCGGTTGGAACGAGAACAGGGTAAAAGGCCAGTTCTATCGCTCCGGAGCCGGTCCAGCTGGTGAACTCCATCGCACGTTCGGAACGCAAAGCCCCGACCAGTACGATATCTACGGGTGGAAAGGGGGCAATATGCCTGGTGGCGACCCCGGAGGAGGCTACAACCCTACCGATGATTCGCCGCCTTGGATACCTCCCACTCCACAGGAATGGGATGACCCCAACTGGTGGGTCGGCGAAGGAATCGACAAACCAGAGGGCTGGGATATATGGCCCGACTTCCGCAAACAGGAATGGATGCAGAATTACGGTGATCCAGACTATTCGTACAACCAATTCTCTGGCGCAAAATTCGGCATGGGCAGCACCCCCCAGAACGTACTCAGCCAAGGAGGCGGCACTTTTACCGCCGATGACCGGGCGACGCTCAATGCTTTGTTGCAGAAACAAGGAACCGCTGCGCTAACTGACAGCGACCGGGCGTTACTACTAAGTCTACAGCAACGTGCCAGTGGTGGTGGGTTCACCCCCCAGAATGCTTTGGCTGCCGGCACTGTGCCCGGCGTAGGCGGTGTGCCAACGATCGGCGATCCGAACCTGGGTTTCACGCCTTTCACGCGCTACGAGGATCAGTATGATCCAGCGACAGGCTTCGCAGGGTTCGGTGCTGGGCGAGCAGATTTTGGGCTTGGTGCCTCGCAACTCTGGGATGCTTCTGATCGTGCCCGTGCAGAAGCCGGCTACGCACCGATCGATGTCGGAGCTCAAAGCGTCGTCGGCCAAGCTGGTGCCGGTGGCCTGTTGGGTCGCCGCTACGTCGATCCGGTTACTGGGGAACTCGGGGCACCCGGGATAGCTTCCCCAAACTTGAGGACCGATCTGGCGACCGAAGGAACCAAGGTCCACTATCTCGATCCCGGCGCAGCCGGTTACGAGCCTACCGGGTTCCAAGATTTGATTGCGCGAGGCGCGGCACCATCCGATCTAAGGACCGATCTCGCAACCGAAGCGACCAAGGTCCACTACGAAGATCCTGGTGCAATTGGCTACTTGCCAGACTACAAAGAGGCGTCACGGGGTGACGTGTATGCGACAGGGCTAGACGCCGACAAAGACCGCCTTGATCCGTTGGGCGACCTCATCGAAGACCCGGAACAGCTACGAGCAACCCAGTTGGCACAGGATGTAACGGGTGCCCGCGAACTCAGCGCAGACGATATCACTGGATACATGAGTCCTTATACCGACAACGTGCTTGCGGAGACAATCGCCGACATCGAGGAGCAGCAAGCGATGGCTAACCTCGGTATCAGCGCCGCAGCAACAAGCCAGGGCGCATGGGGGGGCGATCGCGAAATACTCGCCAGACAACTGAGTGATCGGGATTTCGAGAGATTGAAGGCTCGCGAGAGTGCGCTCGCAAATGAACGGGCGTTCCAATTTGCTACCGGGCAAGCGCGTCAAGATGTGGATCTACAAGCCGCCAGGGAAGCACAGATGTATGAAGGCGGGTTGGCTGGGCGATTACAGGAAGGGCGAGAACAGACCGGGGTCTCGCTTGCGAATGCGGCGAGCATGGATGCCGCCCGCCAGGCTGACCTCAACCGGGCAGCTCAAGCGATGGCCTCGAACCAAGCCACCGGGCTACAATTGAGCCAGGCGAACCTGGCATCACAGACCCAAATGCGCCAAGCAGATTATAACCGGGCAGCTCAAGCGATGGAGGCCAACCAGCGCACCGGGCTACAGACCTCGCTCGCGAACCAAGGGATGTTCGCAAGTGACGCAGACCGCGCACTCCAGGCGGCGATGGCACAGCAACAGGCTGGGCTCGCTGGCTCGCAAGTGCGGACAGCCGCTGCGCGTGATCTCGGGCTAGGCGGTCAAGCAATACAGCAAGCAGGGTTCGGAGCAGTCAACCAACTGGATGCATTAGCTGCGCGTGATGCCGCTATAAAACAAGCGACGATCGATGCAGATATGCAGCAGTGGTACGAAAGCGTGTACGGGCCGCGTGACGATTTCGCGATGCGTAACGCACTACTCCAAGGCTTGCCTGTCGGACAGACAGAGACAACTCAATACCCCGGACAACCGCTATGGCAGCAGATACTGCAAGGCGTGACAGGCGCTGGCGCTACGGCGGCTGGAGCTTACGGGGCGATTAAGAATACATAATGGCTTACTACGGCGGTGGCCCCGGTGGGCTCAGGCGAGCGTTGTTCCCGCAGCTTAATTACGAGAACATGATAGGGCAGGAGCAACCTGACCAAATGCGTCAACTACAACCCAGGGTATTGCCCGACCCAGGCCAAGTACCGACACC
>VMHT01179826.1_pt1 | contig 18480 bp, 20 predicted proteins | sample 4693611 | NCBI WGS metagenome assembly VMHT01 (sample SAMN12280063, study PRJNA550983) | marine metagenome | isolation source: seawater sampled from same location over 5 years 0.02-0.2 micron viral filtrate | place: USA: collected off the coast of southern California halfway between the port... ...
ACCATCAAAAAAATGATTTTGCCAAAACTTACGTTTATCGAATTGACCACCTATGATGGTATACTCAACCTCAAGCCACTTAGCTGATGTGCTTTGTGAAGCCTTGAATATAGGTGTATTACTAAATTCAGGCATAGTTACTGCATTAGGTTTAATTGTAATAATTGCTCTTACAATCGTATCCATAGGGATAAGTTCGAAATCAGAACCACCCCCACTTTCAATATTATTTAAATCAATCACTATACTTCTCCTTCCTGTGTTGGTTGTGACTGTGGATTAACAAATGTTAAATCCTTTTTCTCAATTGATCCGTTTAACTTTTGCAAAAGCTTGCCTAGATGTGGCTCCTCAACCACATTAAGTTTTCCAGATCTGTCTTTAGCTGGGTAACCCCATTCGTTAAGAGTTTGACAAACAAAAGCTCTATATGGTTGCACTCCGTCTGTACCACCCATGACTGTCATTGTAATTACTTCATCAACGATGCCTGGTAGTTCTCGTGCAGTCTTAGCTCCTTCAATTTGTAACTCGTAGTTGGTTCGACCATAGTCATCTACCTTAGAGTCAAGTATGCCGACTAATATGACATTCTTATCTCTAATATGTTGTAAATGAGTTAGCCATGCCATCATTTCCCTTCCGTGCATACCATAGGCAGAACGAGTATCTACTTTACCTGATCTTTCTGTAATATTATCGGGATGAGACATACAGTATTGAAAGCACAAACGACCTGCGACAGTAATACTATCAACAAAAATAGTATCGTACTTATTCATTCGCACAAGTTTGTCTCCAAATTCCTGCATCACTCTTTCATAATGAATGGCATCATATGGCTCTCTTGACAGAGATGGATTTATACCACCGATGTAACACACAAAATCACGACACTCTTGCCATGTCTTTGGACGTATCACATCAATAGGAAAATCCTTAATGGCAGTATCACCTGCCTCAAGATCAATAAATAAAGTCTTATCAGGATCAAGGGTTCGGGCAAGAGTTGTCTTGCCCACACCACTTTGACCACAGATGACTATCTTATGACCTCGTTTTTCTGCCATACGTTGTTCGGCAGTTATTATTTCTAAAGCCAATTAAGCCTCCTCTGTTTGTACAAGATCAACATTAATCGTACCTTGCTCGACAGTCCTAGCTGGTTGAAGCTTTTCTACTATAGCTGGAGGAGCATTTGTATACTTCCTCTCGTCAACAGAGTATGTGACTTTTGCATAGTGTCTAGCATCATCAGAGTTCATACTATCGAACGCATCACGAAGTGCTTGCTGATCCCATGTTACTTTTTTAGCAATGGAAACCTTAACTTTATCTTCCTGATCAGAAAATACTGTGGTTGTACCGAAATCTTTGCCTTGTCTCTGCAAATCATCACGAGCAATACCAAAGTATCTTTCATTAAGATAGCCGTTAAGCTCTTCCATTCTCTTCTTGTGGCGATCAATATCACGTTTTATAGACAACTTTGCCTGTAAAAGTTCGTGATCACTCATGTCATAGAAATTCTGTTCCATACTAACCTCACTTTCGTTTAAATTTCTACTTGCAAGGGTTAATATAGACATCATTACAACAATGTCAATACCTAAACTATCATTTTTTTTTGTAAGACAGAAGAATGTCTATATTATGTATAGCTTTCATCATCTTTTTTTTGAGCTTAAACTCAGGTGTCAGCACACCTTTTGCATCTTCTACAATGAGTCTTGAGAATCCATCTTCTTCTTGTTGTAAATATCTAAAATCAGCTATGTAACTACAAATTTTAACATCATTAATAGATAAGTCATATTTAATTTGACGTTCTAATTCTGTCACAACACCAGCTCTTTCCATAGCTTTAAGTTGTCCCCATCTTTCTGCTTCCCATCTAGAATCAAACTTTAAACCCATAGCAATAGTTTTTTTTGCAAAATACTTATTGTTGCTTGTTCTACTTTTTTTGGGTATAAATGGGTATGTATGGGTCATGGAGGTAGTATAATGACAGATATTTCAAAATACAAGTCTGTTGGTTTAGATCGTAAGAGTTATGATAAACTGGTTAAGATATGTGAGCATCAAAGAAGAAACATTAGGCAACAATTAAGTCTTATGATTGATCAAGAGTTTGATAAAGAAGAATATAGTAAATATAAAACTAAGGTTACTAGTCTTGGATTAGGTGCTATCAACAGCATTCATACGAGAGATTAACCTATTTGCGCGATTGGTTACCTGCTTGTGCCATCTCGAATCTTCCATTTGGACGGCACATTCTTTCCAGTTTTTATTTTTAATAGCTTCACGAAACTTCAAAAATTTACTCAAACGAGGTCTGCCCATATTAAACATCATATTGGCGCATATTTGTTTTACTTCTTCTGGCAGATCTTGAAAGTTATCGAATAATTGTTCGCACTCGTCTATGGTTACTTTTACGTCTTTATCAAATAATTCATTAATTCTTTCTTCTGATACTGGTGTTCCAACTGGTTTGTTGTACTCTTCATCCCACTCTGTTATAAGGTGACCAATCCCCGTGGTAGGTAAATTTAAGTGATCGAGGTATATGGATTTTACATTTCCCTCGTCTACCTTAAGGGTTTCTCTTAGCTCTTCTATGTTCACTGTCTACCTCTTGCTCTCTGTGCTATTGCTATATCAGATGGATTTAGTCCTAATGAAAAAGCATTGGCTGGATTAGTTACATCTATATTGCCTAATGTAGAACCCGAAACTGGCTCTGGTATTTTTAATTCACTCAACGGCACATTAGGTCTAGTCGGTGATAAAAATGTAGATAAATTAGTTCTTTTTAAATCTTCAGCTTTTATGTCAGGAAGCTCTACATTTAGACCTTGACTCTCAAGAAATGATTTTGTTTGATTTTCTGCTTCATCAACAGCAGTTTGTATTGTCTGTCCTGTGCCTATACTTAAACCCTTACCTATAATTGATCCTGTTAACTTTGCTCTTTCTCTTGTACTTAAATCTACGTTACGAACAACACCATTATATTGTTTAAGTATATCGTCATAATAGCCATTTGATAAAAGTCTGTTACCTAAAATACTAAACTTAACAATCTTTCCTACATTTTGAAATGGTGAAGCAGCTATGTTAGCGGCAACAAGATCACCACCTTCAGCCGTTCTTGCATTAAACTTAAGTATTTTACCAAAGTTTTTCATATTGTTACCGACTTGCTTGCCGAACACTGTCACCAATTTATTGTCTTTTGAGGCGGCTAGTAGTCTGTCAGCAAAGGCATTTAAAGATTTGCCATCAGTCATAATAGACTCACCAAAATCATCTATCATACTATTTATGTAGTAACTTCTAATTTTATTAATAGCCTGCTCACCACCTGCACCTTGTTTTTCAAAATACTCCATGATTGGCTTAATCTGTGAGTTTTTGGTGGTCTTTTGCACAAGGAAACGAGCCGCTTCAACTGGATCTAAGTCACCTGTGTCATCTGCTAATTTTCTAAGTATTACGTTCTTTTGGTTAGCGGCTAATCTTTTTTGTGTGTTTGATAATGCTTCTAACTTTCTAACAAGTAAGGCATTAGATCGTGTGTCACCTCTTATATTTCTAAATTGTCTAAGAACTTGATTTGATTCTAATCCCGTAATCTTAACAGACCCTATCTCATCTGCTAATTTAAGTATTTGATCTGTTTGTTCTCCGAACAATTCTTTTGCAGTAGTTCCTAAACCTTTAATTGATTGTGCAAATTTTTCAGAATTAAAGTTTTTAATATTTGTAAAATTTCTAATACCTGATTTTTCTAAAGCAGATTCCAAAGTATGGTTAGCGGCTCGTGCAACAAATTCGTCAGCCAATTGTGCGCCAGTGCCTTCAATTACTCTGCCACCCTCAACTCGACCACCATATTCTGTAATAAATTTTCTAGCTTGTTGTATAAAGTTTGGATTGTCGTTCTTAACAATATTTTGATATATATCTATATTTTGTGGGACATCATCAACTATATCACCAGGTTGTGATTTGTATTTTTCTAAATTTTTGATAGTTTTAGAAGCATTTAAATCTTCTATAATCTTCTTGCCTAAGAAAAATTGAGTTTGTGCTTTTTTTATTGCCTTACCAGCGTTAATGAATTTTTTCATTTCAGCAGGAGAATTTGATGACCTCTGTGTCATCTCTCTAAATATAGTGCTATTTTCATCACCTATTTCTTTGAAAATACCATCTATTTTATCAAGCAATCCATCACCATCTTTTGTTACAAGTTCTCCACGAACTGTTTTCGCATTGGCAGGTAATTTCATTCTTATGTCACTTATTGCTTTTCTAAGATTGTAAAGTTGATTAAATGAAGCAGGTTTTGTAAATGTAGAACCTCCTACACTTTCAAAAGCACTTATAATTTGACCTATTGCCTTACCATCATCTGTGCCACCAGCTATTGCAGGTGCAAAATCTTTTTTTAGTCTCGCTATATCATCTTTAAATCTTGATGTAGTAATAACAGCATCACCACCTAGACTTGAGTTTCTTAATACTTTATCAACTGCACGAAATTTACCTGAAATCATAGTGTCAAAATTTATAGATGCGTCTCTAATAATTTCAAATAAATCATCTTCTACATTAGAGTTTCTAACTCCAGCTTGTTTAAAAGTATTTACAGAATCTTCTAAATGTTTGACAACAGAATTTGTTAATTGCTCTTCTACATTAAGAAGTCTGGTGTTGTTTTCTACCATGCCATCTTTAAGTATTTGTCCTACATCTGCATCAATGACATCATCCGTAACTCCATACTTTTGTTTGTATGAATCTAATAATTGTTTAATTTGATCATTGTTATTTTTTAAACGATCTGATGTTTTAAATATTTTTTCACCAATAGCTTGTATTCTAGCTACAAGAGATGGTGCTTTTATTGCTGATAAAGTTGGTCTTACACCAAATCCACCACGAACAACTGTTCCATCTGCCTTAGTGACAACACGACTTGTAGCAGCAATCTGTTCATCAGCAGAAAGGTTTGCAAATTCTTTTGGTTTAATTGCATTACCAGCTTCATCAATTGGCTCGGATATAGATTGTCCTGCTGTGCTTGCTTCCTTAGAAGTAAGTCCTTTACCAGGTGTAACTCCTCTTCGTAAAGCTCTTAAAGCAGCAAATGCACCACCAAGAATACCTTCACCAATAAAACCATAAGCAAATTCTCTACCTAAATCTGCTGCTATTTCTTCTCCAGATTGTTTGGAAACACCAGCTAAAGCCTCAACACCTTCTTCAATACCTTGACCTGTGGCGGCTCCTACACCTGCACCTAAAGCTGCTCCAAAAATAGGTATTGGAACTAGTATTTGACCAGCAATAGCTCCACCAATACCAGCTATGAGTTCTGGTGCTATCCCAGACAAATCAGAAAAATCATAACGACTAAAACCTTCTTCATCTATAAGAACATTTTTATCTGTCTCTTGACCAAACTTTGAGGCTCCTGTTGGAGTTAGAGCTAGTCGACCTCTGTTGTCTCTGGTAAAATCATCATCTGTAAGATCAAACTTTCTTAATATGGCTTCTTCTTCTTCTTTTGTTTCAGCCACACCAAGTGCAGATCTAAGTGCGTTGTTCTTAATTCCTGTTTCAACATCGAACAATTGTTTGTTTTTTTCTGGTGATGGCTCACTTGTTTGTGCTGCAACTTCTTCAGCTTTTTGTGATTCAGCCATCTTTTGCTGTACTATTTGATTTATAGCAGATCGTTCTTCTTCTGTAGGTTCATTACCTTCTATGGTGAAGTTAAAACTTTCATTTGGTAAATTTATTTTTACTGTTGCCATTATTTAACCAATGTATAAGTAAGTGTTCCATCATCAGCAGTAGATACATTAAACTTAGGTCCTGAATTACCAAACTGCTCAACAGTCCCTGCTTTAAGTTCTTTTTGCGCTCTATTGAATTGATCGTCAGTTAAATAACTATTTCTATCTTTGAAACCTGTTAATGTATTGGTTATTTGATCTTGTGTTTTAGCAAATATCTGATCAATTTCGTTTATTCTTTGTAATGCTAATTGTGGATTTCCAAACAAATCTATTTTACCTAAAGCTTTTTCTAGTCTATCTACGTCTTGGTTTGATATACCATTACCAGTTTCTTGTGTTAAAAACTTTTTATATTCGTTTATTAAAGTTCTATTAAGAACTTCTATCATGTCTTTTCTTCCAACACCTTCTACAAGCTTTGCTTTACCATCTTTGCCAATTGTTACAAGTTTAGGAAATAATTTTTTGGGATCTAATCCTATAGCTACACCAAGATTTTGTACTTTTTCTAAAACTTGATCAGCTAAAGGAGATCCAGTTTGATCTCCTAAATCTTTAACTAATCCACCTATGCTAGATAAAGTATTTCTTGCTCTTGTTATGTTTCCGTAAGAATCTTTAAATCTTCTAATATCATCACCTGCTTGTGTGTAAACAAGAGGGTTGCCTACACTTGCATCTTTTCTTAAAGCTTTTTGAACTTTCAAGCCAGGTTGCCCATCAATAGGTGCAAAACCTTGATTTTTAGTTATTTCAGATAACTTTGCTTGTCCCTTACGATATGCTTCTAACCTTTTTGCAGTAAACTCTAATTCTTTTAATTCTACAGAATTAAGGTGTTTGGCTGCTTCTGCTCTTCTCTTTTCAGCCAATGATCTAAATTCTTTTCCAAGACCTAACAGAGCTAATCTTTTCTCTTTATTAAGAGCTGTTAATGCTTTTGTGTCAGCCAACTTCTGTCCTAATGCAAATTTACCAGAAGCTAATTGACCAGCTTTTGCTTTGTCTTTTGCTTTTTCAAAATCTGGCAATGACTCTAGTCCTATTTTACCAGTTTCTTGTAAAATATTCGATAAATCAAAATCTTTACCAGCTCTGTTTGCCATGAGTCTAAAGCCTAAAGCCATCAAAGCATTTTTATTATCAGGCTCTCCTGATATATCAATACCTGTTGCTTTTTGAAAATCATCTTTATATTCTTCTATAGTCTTTACTTTAGCATCTTTTTCAGCATCTCCGTATAAATCCATAGTTTCTTTCATGGTGTCTTTAAACAAATCTTGTAATGCTTGCTGTTCTTTAGCTAATGTTGTCTTTTCTTCTGGCTCTGGCTCTAAGGAACCTGGCTCACCTACATCAGTATAGTCTATGTCTGCATCAGACATGGCTCCAAGTTCCATTTTTTCATCTATTCTACCCACACCTTGACTTGTAGGTGACATATCAACACCAGCTTTAGGATCAACAGGAAAAAGTTTAATGTCTTTTTTTACATCAGTGTCTACATCAAGTCCTTGATTCGATTGATCTACTTTTTTGTTTTGTGCCTCTTGCTTTATAAAGTTTTCTAAATCATCAGCAAAAGTAATAGGTCCTAAAGGAATTTTTTTATCTGTATCTAATTGTCCAGCTACATTTTTTCTAAATTCTTGTTTTTTTTCAATCTCTTTTGCTAATTGATCTTGTAGAGGTAAAATTCCTATGTTTGATAAATCACTACCTATTAAACCTTGTTGATTGTTAGAGCCAATTCCTAAATTAAATAAATTAGAACTTAATGTTGGTTGCTTTGCCATGCTTGTATCCTACTTAGAATTACCACCAAAAGGTGCAATTTGTGACAATGTTGTATATGCACCAATACCCTGTAAGAATGGATTTGCACCAGGTGATGTTGCCTGCTGGAATGTCGAAGGTATAGAAGCACTCGGCATACCTTGCAGTAAGTTTTGTCCTAATTGTAACCTTGTGAATGGTTCTTGTGCTTGTTGCATTAAATTTTGACGTGTTGCATCTAGTTCTGCTTGAGACTGTCCCTGCCTCAAAGCACCTAATTGTGTTAATTGTGATATATCTGCTTGACCTAGTGCCTGCTGTAAACGTCCTACATCACCCGTAGTGCCTGCTAGAGTGCCAAAAGCCTGTCCAAGTCCACCAGATAGTCTTCCTGCATCTAGAGCTGATTTTAAACCAGCTCCAGCAGCTCCTTGTGACGCTTGCAATGCTGTCCCAAAGCCTGATGCTAATAATCTTGACAAAGTATCAGCTTTAACTTGTTGTAAACCTCTATCAGCTTCGGCTTGTCTAATACCTTCTCTTGATCCACCGAATGCACCAGATTGTATAGCTTGCGCTCTAGCACCTGCTCTTTGCATATCTGCTTGTCGATCAAGCTCTCTCATAGAAGCATCAATAACTTGTTGTTGAAATGGATTTTGAAATTTAGAAATATTAGCAGTCGTCTGATCTACCAATGAATCGGTAAAGCCTTTACCTTGACCTGGTTGTAAAAATTGCAACCCTGATGTCAGTGCTTGTTGACCAGCTAAAGTTTGATCCCTTGCTCCCTGAATAAAAGGTTTAAACGATCCTACTAAATTTTCACCCAATGATACTGCACGACTTCTTAAAGGATCCATGCCTGCAATTTGAAATTGTGGAAGGTTTAGTGGGCTGTCTAGTAAACCTGGCGTGGTTTGGTCTTCACCATCAAATTCACCAAATCCAGTTTGCAACAATCTTTTTTGCAAACCTTCTAAGAATGGAGGTAATCTTTGTATGTTTTCTACAGTTTGAACAGCCATTATGCCCTCGCTTCCAAGTTATCCATCATATTATAGGCTCTTTGTATACCTTTTCTTTGATTACCATCACCTAAACCTTTAACTGCGTCTTTTGTCAACACAAATTCACCTGCCATCAACATAGCAGGCACATCATCTTTTGTGCCAGAGCCTTCTGATGGATCTATACCACCATTACGTCTTGGAAAACCCATTTCTCCACCTTCTCTAGCAAATGTTATTCCACCTAGCTTACCACCAGGACCTCCTGTACCAAAAGGTCTTCTTTCAAAAGATGTTCTTGTGTCCTCATCTTCATCACCACCAGATAGCAATTGTGCGATTAAACCTGCTGTTAAACCCTCACCTAATGGTGTATTGAGCAATCTAGAAAAAAGATTATCTCCACCTACACCAGCAGATTTCAAAAGTTCAGCACTAAATGTTCTTGGCTTAAATGTTTCTGCTATTTGTTTTGATGCTTGTTCTGTTGGCACATTACTTATACCCATTTTATTTGCAAGATCAGGGTTTGGAGGAGGAGGTTTTCCAGCTCCACTACGAACAATTGTTCCCTCTCCACCAGTAGGAACAGCCTGTTCACCACCACCAAACTGATCAAACACAGAACCAGTAACACCTGAAATTAAAGCATTCCTTAGTGCATCCTTAGTTTTACCACCCATAAGCTTTGATGTTAAAGCTCCTGTTACAGCTCTACTTAAAAAAGGGCTGCTGGCTCCAAAAGAAGCTCCTAAAGCAGGTCCTGCAAAAGCACTTATTGCTATGGGAGCTATTTGTTTTAATAACTTACCTAAACTCATGGCTTCATCTTACCTTAATAATGTTTTACTGTCTATATACCACTTGTCGTATTTCTATTCTGTGCAAATTCTTGGACACTTGCAACAACGTGAAGTCTATTTGCTGTTGCTGCCGTTACTTTTAATATTTCTCCACCTTGTAAAACAAGATCCCTTGTCAGTAGTTCAATAGTTGTGTTTGCAGCCACTGCTTTTACTTTAAATAAACTAAATACATCACTGCCATTTGTTATGGTTACAGTTATTGTATCTGCATTACCAGAATCTTCTGAAACTAAAATAGATGAAATAACAGTTGCATTAAAATCTGCACCACTCGGAGCTGTGTATAAAGTTGTAGCCGTATTTGCTGTTAAGTCGGCTTTAGCATTTGTAATATTTTGTATATATTGAGGTATAGTAGTAATTAACATTATTGTCTTCCATCTGGTCTAATATCAACTCTTGGTGTGCCTAATCTCCATGATACACCCTGATCTGTTGATTCAAGTTTTATGTTAAACGATCTGCCTCGTAACCTTAAATCAACACGATCTGTAAATTGTTCAACTGGAGTTGTTGCAGTTCGTGTTGCAATCCCACTAGAATTTGTATCATATGTACTACCAGGTCCATTTCTTGCTTGCAATGTAAAAGTAACATTAGGATTGCCAGTGTTACTTGTTGATCCGTTGAAGCTAACATCTGGAATTAGTTGCCTTATAAAATTAAATTGATAGCCATCTCCAATATCTAGTTGACTAGATTCAACGGATGCTGTCATTGCAGATCCATCATCATCATTACCATTTTCATGCTCAAAAAGGTGTGATGATCCTGCTGCTATTGGGAATCTTCTAATACCTCGGTCATGCCATGCAGTTCTTGTTAAAGTTCCGTAGTACCAAGTTTTGTTGGCATAATTATAAATTACATACTTATCATTTTCATCTGAACTTGCAGATGGATAAAACCACCAAACCTCTGTCCATTGTGTATTTACTGCTCCAAAAACCTTGTCTGATTGTGCTGTATTAAAATCAAGAAAAATCTTATCTCTTACTGTGCATGGTAATTGTGTAGTTTGACCTCCAGTATAAATGTAAAAAGTATCTATACCCATCCAAAATACAGAGTCTTCAACTGCCACAGCCGATTTTGGACTAATAATGGTTATGCTTTTAGATAACTCTTGCAAACCGAAAGTAAACGGAGGTCCAATAAATTTCATGCTAAAAAGACTTCTGTCAGTAAAAATGAGAATTTGTTGTCTTGTTTCAACAGCTTGCACAAAAGTAGAACCACTACTTAACCTTAAATCACCAGCAGTATTTGTAGCTGTTGGTGTAAAATCTATTAGAGATTCTTGTGATCCAAATCGTATTAGTAACGGATCTTGTGTAGTAGTTCCTAATGTGTTCGCTCCAAATGCTATAATATGTCTGTCTATATCTGAAACCATAATTTGTTTTGCGATGGTCGGAACATCTGATGCTCCACTTTCACTTGATAGCAACACTGCTCTACTGCCTAAACCATCAGATTTATCCCAATAAAAAATAGCACCATCTCTTGGGTTTATTAATAAATCCTCACCAAAATTATCATGTGTCCATACTCTTATTTCAGCAGTTGTTCCAGTAGATGCAGCCAATCCCCAACCAAATGTTGAAAGATCTGAATTAACACCACCATATCCACCTGCACCCCATCCAACACCACCAACGGAGGTATCAAGTCCTACATTTATTTGATACACTCCATCAACTCCAGATCCACCATTACCAGTATCAGATGAATTAGCAGTTGCACTTACTGTTATTTTATATGAATTTGAATTAACAATCGTTGTTATCTGATGTTCTGCATTAAGTATTGTTGCAGTAATATTGCCACCTAAACTTACTGCACCTGATATAGTGACAAAATCATTTTGAACTGCACCATGAGAACTGTCTGTCACTGTAAGTTCAGCAGATCCATCAACTGCCGCAAAAGTAATACTATTTGTTGATGTTTTTCTTATTGGAGTAATATCGGTAAAACTGCCACCTTCTTCTATGTAATATTTAAGATGTGTGCCTACACCCATAAAGTTAGAGCCATCTAAAGCTAACCAGTTATGTAATGCTCTTGCAGAGCCTAGATAGGTATTGTTTGATTGTTTAACCCAACCACCTATTTTTTCTGGAAAAGGTGTGTAAAATCTAATTTTTTCACAATCAAAATAACCTCCTTCATTTGAAAAGGAAGTTACTTCTCTGTTAATACCTGGTCTAAATTTTAAACTTGTTAATGGCATCTGAACCTCTTATTTAAACTATTGTACACCAATATTAATTAAATTCATATCTAGATCAATCAAATTTATATTACAGCTAATAATAGTCTTTCTATTATCAGTTACTATTCTGGGAGATCTGTGTGGTATAAAAGATGGAAATACTACAATGTCGCCTTCTTTAACATCTAATTGAAATTTTTCTTTTTTAACAGAATCATAAAATTCTGTACTTTTATCCTTATTATCAAGTTCAATATAATAAACTAAACTTAGATTTGTTTCACTGTGTATATGCCATTCGTGATTATCGTTTTTGTAATATTGTTGAAACCAACAATTAATAATTAAAAACTCATTTGTGCAATAATATTTTTTAAAATTGTCAAAAAAATCATCTAAAGCATTTATAAATATAAATGTATAGGGTCGATGTTCATGAGGTGTTTTATTAAAATAATCTGTATAAGTTATTGATTCAAACTTATTTCTGTCAGTTTGTTTTTCCATGTTATCAAAACTGTTTAATAAATTATGTTTTATTTCATGATGTTTTTCTAAACTATGAGACCAAACTAATTCTTTCATGCCAACTTTCTCTAACAAATATTTATATTTATAATACACCTACTGCCATTAATTGGTTGTGTAGCAGTATGCTTCAATAGTCCATTAAAGATAACAACTCTGCCTTGTTTTGGTGTTATTTCATGCTCTTCATCGTTGTCATATATTATTGTATTACCATCAGATGTTTTAACATAATACAATATTACAGTGTGTTCAGTTTCTCTATCAATATGTGGTGTATCAACTAAATCACCTTTTGTTATATTATTATGTAAAGGTAATTGTAAAAAAGTCCTACTCTCTATAACTTTATTACATTTTATATCAACTGTTTGGCATGAGTTTGTAATAATGTTGTTTGTTAAATAATTAAAATTGCTGTTAACTTCTTCATTTAAAACAAAATAATGTGAAAAAGCTGGTCTTTTTTGAACACCATCATTATGACTTATATCATGTATATAGTGCCAATTAAAATTACTACCTAGTAAATGATTTTTAATTTCTTCTTGTTGTTCTAAATTTATTATATCATCAACAATATGTATATTATCCACTTTTCATGTCCCAAGAGATAATTCTCTTTTGTTGTTTTGATTTATTTGGTTGTGTAAAATGATGAATGAATGAAGGGACTACAATAATGTCACCCTCTTTAACATCTGGTACACCATAAGTGCTTTTATCTGTCATGAAATTATTCCAAGGTTGTAAAAAAGATGTTTTTGGTGCATCTTCTGGAAGAGTTAGATACAGAATACCAGACAAACCTATTGATCCATGATTATGAACTGGATGGTAGCCATTTTTACTGTATGTGACTGACCAAACATCTGTTACCTTTAAATCGTTTTGCACAGAGTCTGCGACTAATTTTAACTCCTCATATAATATTTTTGAAAAATCTTTGATTATTTCTTCTGCATCATATCTGTTCGTAGTGAAATCAGCTAAATCTTCTTCGTTTTTCTTTTCATCAAACGGAGCTAATAATTTTATTAGAGTTGCTTTTTTCGTAACAAAATCTTGCACTGCAAGTTTCCAAAAAGGTATGGAAAACAGACTGTGTACATTTATTTTTTCACTCATTGGAATCTAGGTCCATGTATGAAAAGTGCTAATGATTTTCTTACACCACTTTTTAACGGAAGAACTCTGTGTAAGATGTGTGATTTGAACATAAAAGCACTTCCAGGCTGACCAAAGAGTTCAATTGTTTGTTCTTTATTTGTATTTAGTAATTGAAATTCACCACCCTCATAAGGTGCTTCGGATAGATTAATTAGTAAAGTTAATTTACAATCAACAGCAGGTAAAAAACAGTGATCGGTGTGCCATCCATAATCAGATTTATCTTTTGAATCGTAAATATTAAAATTACATTGTCTTAAATCTCTATGATTAAATACATTGTAACCAAAATCAAATTCTGCAACATTGTATGCGTCTTCTACAAAATGTTGAATTAAATGTCTAATTCTACCATAGTAAATTTTTTTTACATTCGATACATTTTTCCAATCTGTTCCGTCTTTAGGATTTTCTTTTTCGCTGTAAAAACTTTCAATTGTTTCATTTATTTCTTTTATTTGTTTGTTATCAAAAATTTTTGTCCATTGGAAGTAGTCCCATAACCATGTTTTTTCATGATTATGAGCATCGTCTGCTGATGCCATTTTAATTTCCCCCTACGCTTCAGACTTGTCTTCATCCCAAATATAACTGTACCATCCAGTAACAATTGTTTTTTCTTGTGTTTCAGATATTTGACCTACATGAGTATGTGTCCAATCTGTTGGGAATATAACAGTTTTACCTTTTTGAGCTTTTAATGTTCTGTTTTGATATGGAAATATAGTACCTCCAGCATCTAAATCATTTAAATAAGTCATAAATACTAAACATCTTCTTACAGTTCTATTATTGTAACCATCTCTTTCAAAATGTTCTTTTTTAAAACCTTCACCTTTTTTGTAATGTTGTATATTGTAAGGCTCTACAATATTAAATTTACATAAGCTATCTACTTTAGGATAAGTGTTAATATAATCTTTTAAACATTCTTGCAAACGAACTCTATATTCATTGAAAGGTTTATCTAAATTTTCTGGATGAATAGCTATATCAGTAGATACTTTAACCGAAGTATCTTTTATACCTTTCTTTGAAAAATCACCTCCACCTACAGTACCAGAATACTGATAGTCTGCATTTGTGTTATACCAATTTATTAGTTGGTCACAAATATGTTCTGGCATTGTCCAAGTTTGTATAAAATCTGAGTTAGGATTTCTCATGTTCATCCAGTGAAAAGAACCCAGCCTTTTGTATTGTCGGCTTGGTAAACATCTTCATCCCAAACATAAATATCATCACCAGAATCACTAGGGTAAGCTATTGGAGGCATCCAGTAGCAAGTATCCTCGTCTAGTGTCCAAGACGCATGAGGACAATCTTGGTAGAAAGCATCTCTTTCAGAGTCATAAATATCACCAATTCCTGCATAATTTTTTCTTAAAGCCTTGCTTTGATCGGGTGAAGGTGTAATTTTGTTTTCTGGTGGAGAGTCTGGATCATTCGGAAGATAATGAACGCCACCACGAGTATTGTAGGATGTTTTAATCCATGTTTCTCCAGAATGATATTGATCTATAAAATCTTGTTGTGCAACAATGACTTCAACTACTTTTCCATCTACTACTTTTGCATAATGACCCATAATTATTAACCTTGATATTGATAAGCGATTATTACAACACCAGAACCACCACTTCCAGAATGTCTATTACCTTCGTGATCTCTGACTCCACCACCACCTGATCCAGTATTTGCTGTGGCATCGGAAGAACCATTGGAAGAGTTACTTGAACTTGAAGCTCCTCCTCCTCCACCAGAACCAGTTGCTTGGTTTCCTCTAGCTCCACCACCTCCTCCAGCTCTAGAAACAGATGAACCAGTTATTGAGGATGATTTCGCACTTCCACCAGAACCATTGTTTCCACCTGCACCTCCAGCGGCTCCACCGCCGCCTCCACCAGTGAGGTCATTATGGTTCGAACTTCCACCACGACCACTGTGTCCTTGACCTGATTGACCTGCTCCACCGCCGCCAACATGAACTCCTCCACCTCCAGAGCCTCCAGCACGACCATGATAATTTGCATTACTCAAAGATCCACCACCTCCACCACCTCCAGTGGATGTTGTGCCAAAAGCAGCAGAGTTACTTCCATTACTACCAGCTACTCTTGAACTTGTTTGTTTAACTCCAGAACCTCCAGCTCCAACTGTGATTGTGTAATTTGTTGCATTGAAAGATACACCACTTGCATTTTGATGACCTCCAGCTCCTCCTCCACCACCAACATGTTGACCACCTCCAGCTCCTCCAGCAATAATCAACCAACTAAGAGTTGTGTTTTGATTACCAACTGATTGAACAGCGAATGTTCCAGATGAATTAAATTGATGTATTCTGTTATTACCAGATGTAGTTATAGTTCCACCTGTTGCATTTGGATATACAACATTTGATGAACCTCTAAAATCACCCATGTCTATAGCACCAGATGATGGTATAGTTCCATTGTTACCACTTATGTTAGCACCAACATTGGAACCTCCAGCATAGTATTCACTTAAACTTATTGGATTAGAACCACCAAACTCTGTTTGGATGTCGGACATTGTGATTGAGCCAGATGATGAAATTGCCATTCTCTACCCCTTTTTTAGTTCATTTATTTCTGCTTTTAAGTCTTTAATTGCTTCAATTAAGACTGCTGTAAGTTTACCATAGTCAACTGATTTGGTTTGCATTTCATCGTCTGCTGTTAGCACAACCTCTGGTACAACAGTTTCCATGTCTTGTGCTAAAACACCAATTTGTTCTCTGGCATCTTCTACATCATTTCTTTTATAATGAACGCCTTGCATACGCATTACTTTGTCAAGACCATTTTCTATATTAGAAATATCTGTCTTAAGTCTTTTGTCAGAAAAAGCAGTAACATCATTATTGAAAGTCGCCGCTCCTGCTCCAGACATATCAAGTGTAAGAGCAGTTATAACACTACCACCATCATTACCTTTAAAACTCATATCTTTATCAGATATTTCGGTTTTAATTTCTACATTACTACTATTGTTTGATATTGAAAGTATATGGTCAGAACCATCTCTAAATTGCCAATCGCCACCATCAGCATTTAATTTAATATCTCCTGCTACATCTAATGTTAAGTCACCACTTGATAAAGCTATGGTTGTGCCATCAATATTAAAGTTATCAATGTTTATACCTGCATTGGCAGTAACTGAGCCATTAAAAGTTGCATTACCTGCCGCTGACATATCAAGTGTAAGAGCCGTTATTTCAGAACCACCATCATTACCTTTGAATAACATGTCTTTATCTGAAACAACAGATACTACTTCTAAATCACTTGAAGCACTCGCAATTCTACCAAAAGTTGTGCCGTCATCTTTTAAAAATACCCTACCATCATCTACATCAATATTTAAATCACTTGCAATATCTAATGTTAAGTCACCAGTTCCATTTGTAATAGTTCCAGCAGATCCACTATGTGTAATTTGGAAATCATTGTCTGCACCTATATTTAAAACAGCAGAGTCTGAAGTTAAACTTAGATCATCTTGAACTTTTAGATCAACAGCAGATAAAGAAGCAAAAGCATCTACAACCGCTGCACCAGAACCTGCACCATCGAGGTAAACAACCTTTGTATCGCCAGGTGGAATAGTTACATTTGCACCAGATCCTTGTGATATGATTATATTTTGAGATCCACTTGTAGCGTTCTCAATCATATGAACTCTTTTTAATGTATTAGGACCTATTGTAATAGTACAAGCAGAATCTAATGTTCCAGTATATTTAAGATACATGGCTCTACCCTCATCTGCCGAGCCATCTGCTACAGTGGTAGTATGTGTGTCAGCATTTGTGGTTATACCTTCTGTGCCAAAACCTAGTGCCTCACCTATAAGTTCTAAATTTGTATTAGTTGAAGCACCCCATGTTCCTGATTCGTCACCTGTGGTTATTTCTTTTAATCTAAGATTATTAACATATGTTGCCATTATGCGACCCTTTCAATCCAATTTGCTACTTGATCTGGAACGATTAAACCCCAGACATTCTCTTCACCAGTTGAACCTGTAGCACTCACTCCAGTCAAAGATAACACAGAACCACCAGATGTTGCAATACTTCCTAAAGAAATTGTTGCTCCTGATAATGTTACTGTTGTATTTGCCCCTCCTGTAACAGACTCGGAGCCAAGTGCAGTTGTTCCAACAACTGTTGTTACAGGCGCACCAGTAGAAGTTATTAATACAACTGTGCCGACAGATGTTGTTCCAGCAACACCAGTAGGTGAAACTAATGCAGTTCCTACAACAGATTCATCACCAAATCCTATTGTTCCAGTTAATCCAGTTTCAGTTACTATAGCTCCAGCGGCTGCTAAAGCATTTCCTACGGCAGTTGTTCCTGCGTTACCTGTTACTGAAAATATACCTGTACCAGTAACAGTAACTGTTCCTACAGCACCAGTACCTACGACAGAAGTTGGAACAATATCTTGACCAGGTATAGCGGCTACACCACCACCCCAGACTCCAGCACCCCAAGTATCATTACCCCAACCAGTTAAAAAACCAGTGGTTGCAGATACACCAGTTACTACGGCAGTTATTGGTATTTTAGGAAGAACAGTACCAACAGCAGTTGTACCAGATACACCAGTTACAGAAAATTGAAAGTTAGCAAAAGCAATTACTGTGCCTATTGCACCAGTGGCTTGTAAGCCAGTTTCTATTACAGTTGAACCACCTGTTGCACCTTCATCACCAACGGCTGTCGTACCAGATACGCCAGTAACAGCAAAAGAGGTATTACCTATACCACCCCATCCAACAGCACCCCAAGTGCCAATTCCCCAGCCGTTAGCCATGAAACCTCACAATTGTTCGGTTAAGCTATACGGATAATAGCGTTTGAAGCGTCAGCAGTAGGAAATTGAATTGTAAAAGTTCCAGATGTAGATGTTTTATTAGTCGAAAAATCTAATACACATACAGCTTTATCACTGTTTGTATCATTATAAATCAACGCACCCATAGCAGTTATGGTTGCTGTAGTAAAACTTAAATCTGCAAAATCAGTAAACGCAGTTGTTCCAGAACTAGTTGGTGCA
>VMHT01065978.1_pt1 | contig 18472 bp, 19 predicted proteins | sample 4693611 | NCBI WGS metagenome assembly VMHT01 (sample SAMN12280063, study PRJNA550983) | marine metagenome | isolation source: seawater sampled from same location over 5 years 0.02-0.2 micron viral filtrate | place: USA: collected off the coast of southern California halfway between the port... ...
ATTCCATCGAGAATGCTGGGTGAAATTGTGATGAAATCATTAAAGTCTGTTGATCAGGTTGCTTACGTGAGGTTTGCATCTGTATATAGAGATTTTCAGGATATTGAAGAGTTTGCTCAGGAAATATCAACCCTTTCAAAGGAAAAAAAGCGATCTAAAACTTCTAAAAAATGAGTTCGAAAGACTTCATTTCTCAAACATTAGCTTTGGCAAAAAAGGGAAAAGGGAAAGTTGCACCAAATCCTATGGTTGGATGCGTCATTACTAAAAAAGGCAAAATCATCGGTGAGGGATGGCATAAAATTTATGGAAAAGAGCATGCTGAGGTGAATGCAATTAAAGATTGCCAAGCAAAATTCGGTAAAGATAAATCAAAAGAACTTCTCAAAGGCTCATGTTTTTATGTAAACCTTGAGCCTTGCTCAATAAAAAATAATACCCCTGCTTGCACCGATTCAATCATTGGTGTTCAAGCCGCAAAGGTTATTTGCTCAATAAAAGATCCAAATCCAAGAATAAATGGAAAAGGTATTAATAAGTTAAGAGCAGCGGGGATTAAAGTCGAAGTTGGGTCTGCCTCGAATGAAGCAAAAGAATTGAATAAAGTCTTTATTGTGAATCAAAAACTAAAACGTCCTTTTGTTACGATTAAATATGCTCAAACACTGGATCAAATGATCGGTTATCAAGCTAAAAGAGGTATTCAAATAAGCAATGCTCTTTCTAAACAAGATGTGCAAAAAATTCGTAAAGATCACAGTTCAATTCTAATTGGTGCCAATACATTGAGATTGGATAACCCTAGATTAACTTCTAGACCAGAATCAAAAATTAAAATCCAGCCAGCAAAAATAATTGTTGGGAATAATTTTGGAAGGCTTATTCGAAAAAATATTTTTAAAGACTTCTCTCATATTTTTTTGTCACTTCAGAAAAAGTTAAAGTGCCTGAGAAATATTCCAACAAAATAACCTGCATTCAGACGAATAAGAGAAATGGATTACAGAAACTTTTCAAAGAACTAATTTTAAGAGGGTATACCAGTATTCTTGTCGAGGGAGGAAAAAGCATAATCTCTGCATTTATCAAAAAAGGATATTTTGATGAGCTCATCGTATATACTGCCCCAAGAATTTTAGGTAGCAAGGGCCTTAAAGCGATGGATGATAAAGCTGATAAGGTTTTTGATGCTGTTACAAAAGTTCATTCGATAGAAAATTTTGGTAAAGATATAAAAGTTACTTATATAAATAAGAAAGCTAATGGAATTTAATTCAACAGAAGAGTTAATTAAAGATATTAAATCTGGAAAGATGATTATTCTTCTGGATGATGAGGATAGGGAGAATGAAGGCGATTTAGTATGTGCTGCTGACTCTGTAACGCCTGAGATAATCAACTTCATGGTATCGAAAGCAAGAGGCTTGGTTTGTCTAACCTTGTCACCTGAAAAATGTGATCAGCTCAACCTGCCGATGATGACAAATTATAATCGTACCAAACATGGAACTGCTTTCACTGTTTCAATTGAAGCTGCAAATGGTATCTCAACCGGAATTTCTGCATCAGATAGAGCTCATACTATCAAAGCCGCTGCAGCAAAAAATGCAAAACCATCTGACTTAGTTCAGCCTGGTCACATATTTCCACTGAGAGCTTCTGAAGGTGGTGTATTGAGTAGAGCAGGACACACGGAAGCCGCTTGTGACTTGGCAAAGTTTGCAAATAAAGGGGCGGCTGGTGTGATTTGTGAAATTATGAATGAAGATGGAACCATGGCTAGACGGGATGATTTAATGGAATTTGCAAAGACTTATAAGCTTAAAATTGGAACTATTGCGGATTTAATTCATTACAGAACACTTAAAGAAAAAACTGTTGAGAAACTTTATTCAAAAACAATAACCATTGACGGAATGAGTTTTAAGTTAAAAGCCTGGGAAGACTCAATTTTTCAAAACCTACATTTAACCTTTGAGGTTGGAAATATTAAAAAATCAGATACTCCTTTAGTAAGAGTTCATGTACCAAATGTTCTTCATGACATGATCGGGATGGATGGTTTTGGAAAACGCATGGATATTAAAGAGGCCTTAAAAAAGATTCATGAATCTAAGTGTGGTGTCTTGTTGATGATTGGAACTGAGCAAAAGAATCAATCTATTATCATGGACTTGGAGGGCAAAAAAAATATACCGCAACCTGAAACTAAGACGGTTGGCATTGGCTCTCAAATTTTAAAAGAATTGGGACTTACAAAAATTAAATTACTGGCCACACCAGTAAAGTATCCATCCATATCAGGATTTGATCTTGAAGTTATAGGTTTTGAGAAGTGAGCGATTCAAGTTTTAATTTTCAGACAGTAACAGCTGATCCAGCTTGGAAAATTGGTATTGTAAAATCAAAATGGAATCATGAGATTGTTAACATGCTTGCATCTGAAGTAGTTAAACATTTGGAGGTTTCTGGCATTAAGCTCATCGAGATTTGTGAAGTTCCAGGATCATGGGAGCTGATTGCTGGTGCCCAAAAATTAATCAGCAAATGTGATCTTATTATCCCTTTAGGCGTAGTTATCAGGGGAGAAACGACGCATTATGAATTAATCTCTGAAACAGTAACCCAAGGATTGATGGATCTTATGATTAAAAATGATAAGCCGGTGATCATGGGTCTTTTAGCAACAGAGAATGAGGAGCAGGCACTTAAAAGAGCAAACCCTGATCAGCTAAATAAGGGAAAAGAATTTGCCCAGTCAGCCCTAGAAATCCTAGCTCTTCGAAATAATTAATGATCAAAAACCTCGCAAAGCATAAGGTCTCTGTAAAGACACGAGAGTGTATTATTCAAGCCCTTTATCAAAGCTTAATGGAGCCCACAAATGTTGAACTGCTGATACAACAGTTCACAAAGGAAAATAATCCTAAAAAAATTAGTTTTGATTTATTGAAATCTAGGCTTCAATATTTTTTTGCAAATGAAGAACAAATCATCAAGTCACTTGATACCAAAAATAAAGGTGATAATTATCAAGTAATTGATAAAGCAATCATGGTCTATGCATTAATTGAAAGAGGTCTCAAAGAGCTTCCAAAAGAAATTATATTTGATGAAAGTATTAGGTTAGCTAGAAAATTCTCTAATGAAAGCGCCTATAAATTTATCAATGCAAAGCTAGAGAAAATTTATGACTCATAATTCAAGTAGATTGGGCTAGACCAGGCTCTATGTTCTACTGACCCTATACACTCTTCTGTCTTTCTATATCCTTCTTGGCATATTTTTGTTTGAATGCAATTTCCAAATTCATCAAATTCACATCTTAATGGGTCTGCTGATAAGGCCTGCGAAGCTTCTTCTATTGCTCTTACATAATAAATTGCATCTCTTTTTCCAAATTCAAATTGTTCATCAGTGAACTCAATTTCACAGCTTGTATCATCACAATCAAAAACCCTCCATGATTCAGTGACTAAATCCTGAATGGGTTCACCTGCAAATTGTTGCGGTAGGATCTTAACAATCTCAATCCTATCAATTTTTCTTCTTTCATTGGTTGGGTTATAGCACTCAAGATTACAAATTTTTTCAAGCCTCTCTTGACTGAGAGCCTGATCACTATAATCTGGACAGCCAGGTTTTTGGATCAAAGACCCAGCAGCTTTAACTTTGAACTTAGGTGATTCTGATGCAAACAATTCAGATCCCATCTGATGTCGTGTGTTACTTTCAAAAGCATCAAACCATAAAAGGATTCTTGGGCCAGAAGTTGCATATGTTTCTTTGTTCTCCATAGCATCCCAAATATCTTCGCGTGATCTGGAGTTAGAGTGAACCGCGATCAATCCTCCGCTCATAAAATAAGCACTTTGACGCTCTGAGTCAGTCACAATATTTAAATCGATAATGCTGGTTATTTCTCTATCCCCTCCAAATCTGAGGTATGTTGGTTCGAGCTCTCCTTTTGGTCTTCTGGTATCAGCTAAGAACTCTGATATAGGATCTGCCCAACCTCTAGCTTCAGTATTTCTATTTCTAAATAACTCTTTATACCCAGTTCCTGGTCGAGCGTTGTGATTATCGCTTGACCCCATAAACCCAAATTTAAATCGTTTTGGATTTTCTGGATCAGTAAAATCTCTCAAAGCCAAAATATATTGAGCTGAGCCGAGAGGACGATAATTAAATGCCGGCAAAAAACAATCCATGCATTGTCCTGCATTAATGAAATCATCACCCCTTGTCTCATTGACTGCTCCAAATGCTGCTGATCCCATATTTGCTGCATAAGATTTTGTTTTTTCAGAAAGATCATTGCAGGTTTTTTCATCTAAGCCTGCGTCTTCACACCTTTGTGCCATGATTCTTCCTGCTTGTTGGCAGGTTGGTAAAAATTCTTCGGTTGCCTCAGGGCAAAATAGATCTCCAGATTCATTTTCTAGGGCATCGCTCCAAGGCCTATACTCTTCACTGTTTCCATGGCCTGAGTAAATCTCGAATAAAAATTGAGATTCATCATCTTGGTAATCAACAAGTTGCTTCATCCAATCTGAAGTTGCTGGTGTGTAATAACCCCATGTTGTTCCGTGAGGAATAACCATATACGGAGTATCCCACTCCTTTAGCTTAGAAAATAAGATGTTTGGATCCTCGGCTTCCTCATAACAATCCAATGGAAGACTCTTTGAAGGAACATCTCTTTCACAGATTGGAGTCTCCTGAATTTCTTCAAAAAATTTGTCAAATGCGAAATATCTTTCTCTGTTATCTAGATCTAAGGTTGCAGGAACCAATGACATGGTCCATGGCAACCCAAGCCGCATGACTAATGGGGCAATACCTCCAGCTCCAATTGCTCTAGGCGGCACAGCATCTTCTTCGGTATCTAAAAAAATAACATTTTTATGACCAAAGTGATCTTCAGGAACATCACTCACTTGCGTCCACTCCCAACCGAGAAAGCTAACTAAATCATTGGTGCCCTCAGAGATATTATTGCATTGACGAATGCTTTCTTTGGTATCTAACCACTTTCTTGGTGTTGACGCCTCAGCATGATCATTAATAGACCAAAAATCTAGTGCGGAACAAAATCTAGCAAAGTCACATGCATCCGATATTGGTGACGCTCCTGGGCCATTAAAATAAGGTAAAGACCACATGAATGCATCGGTAGAATATGTTGTATGGACATGCAAGTCACCAAAGAGAATTTGCTTCCCTGATTCGACTCCCAGACCATCTGCAATTTTAGATATTCTTTGCTCCCTTTCCTGAATAACATATTCAGGAACCTTATCGCCCAATATTTCCCCAGGGCCTTCTAAGGTCCCATAAAGTTTAAATATGCCCCCAACGAAAAAAATGACGACTGAAAAAACTGCTAAAAGAACTACTGAGGTTAAGACATTCTTCATAAAAACCCCCCAAGGTTTTTTAAATTACTTATGAATAGTTTGATCTCTATCAGGTCCAACAGAAACCACTGTAACAGGAACTTTTAGATAATCTTCAATATATGATATATATTTTTGAGCAGGTATTGGTAAGTTTTCAAATTTTTTTATATCTGATATTTCTTCTAACCAGCCCGGAAATGTCTCATATATCGGCTTGCCATCTTCGTAATCAATGCAAATCTTAATCGACTTAAATCTATCCATAACATCTAATTTAGTAATGCATAATTCTGTAACTGAATTTATAAATATAATTTTTTTTAATGCATGCAGATCAAGCCATCCACATCTTCTGGGTCTTCCAGTTGTAGCACCAAATTCATGACCAATTTTAGCTAGTGATGAACCATCTTCGTCAAATAATTCAGTGGGAAATGGGCCCTCTCCTACTCTTGTTGTGTAAGCTTTTGTAATTCCCAGAATTTTATTAATCTGTTTTGGGCCGACCCCAAGTCCTGATGAAACTCCACCTGCAGTTGTACTTGATGAGGTTACATAAGGATAAGTACCATGATCAATATCAAGCATGGAGCCTTGCGCTCCCTCAAATATTATCTCTTTTTCTTCTTCAATGCTTTTGTGCAAAATTTTATAAGTATCGCAACCGAAATTACTTTGTAGTTTTCTAAAACTAGTTAGTTCGTCGATCACAAGATCGATATGAATAGGAGTACTTTCATAAATTTTAGTGAGTAATTGATTGTGGTATTCAACAAGTTCAGCAATCTTAGATTTATGAAGATCAAGATCAACAAGATCTCCAAACTTTAATGATCTTCTTCCAACCTTATCTTCGTAAGCTGGGCCGATACCTCTTCCAGTCGTCCCAATACCCTCATGCTTATCACGGACTTGATCAATAGCAATGTGAGTTGGCAAAATTAGTGGGCAATCATTACTAATATGGAGTCGGTTTTTAAAAGAAATGCCGCTGTTAGACAGCATCTCAATTTCTTCATTGAGTGCTGGCAAGGAAATAACAACCCCGTTACCAATAATGCAGCTCGAAGATGAGTGCATAATTCCAGAAGGGATTAAATGAAGAACTTTTTGGGAACCATCAACCTTAATTGTATGACCGGCGTTATGTCCGCCTTGAAATCTACAAACCAATGAGCCTTCTTTACAAAGAGCATCAACAATTTTGCCTTTTCCTTCGTCACCCCATTGCAATCCAAGAATTAGGGTGGAATTCATTAGTTAGGGCTTTTGAGAACCGTCAGATTTATTAAGATACTTAAAGTAATCAGACTTGGGATCAATTAACAATACATCTGCCTTATTTTGGAAAGTACTTGTATATCCTTTTATGCTTCTTGTAAATTCGTAAAACTCAGGGTCTTTTGAAAAAGCATTAGCATAAATAGCTGCAGCTTTTGCGTCACCCTCACCACGAATCTGCTCAGCTTGCTTATAAGCCTCTGAAAGAATAATAACTTTCTGCTTGTCAGCTTTAGAACGTATTTCATTAGAAAGCTCCTTACCCTCTGATCTTAACTCTTCAGCGAGCCTATTTCTTTCTGTACGCATTCTTTAAAAGACTGAGCTACTAAGCTCTGACGGAAGATCAATTCTTTTTACTCTAAAATCAATAATTTCAACCCCAAGATCAGCCACGGATGCACCAAGATTATTTGTCATGGAGCCCATCATTTCGTCCCGCTCACCGGAAACCAACTCTGTAACAGTTCTCTGACCAAACTGATTTTTAAGTTCAAATTCTGTTCTCTGACTAAGCAGATTATTTAGTGTAAGAAAGCTCCCAGTGGTAGCTTTGTAAAAAGTTAATACATCAACAATTTTATATTTTACAAATGAATCAACTAGAAGATATTTACTCTCTACCGTAAGTATTCTGTTGGGTTCTTCATCAAGACTTTGTAATCTTGCATCAAATTTTCTTACACTCTGAATAAGTGGAAGTTTGAAATGAATTCCAACATCAACATCAGGCTTAATAACCTCACCAAATTGAGTTACTAATGCTTTTTCTTTTTCATTAACTATGTAAATGCTGTTAGCAATAACAGCTATAGTCAGAGCAGAAAGAATTAATATAAGATTAGATCTATTCATCCTCATCCTCCGCTTTTTTATTTTGCTCCATGATTTTATCAAGTGGAAGATAAAGCAGATTGTTGCCTCCCTCTACATCCACCATAATTTTTGTTGAATTAGACAGTACGCTTTGGATTGCATCAAGATAAAGCCTATCACGCGTTACTTTTGGCGCTTTTTGATATTCTGCTAGAAGCTTTTCAAATCTAACAACTTCACCTTCTGCATTTGCGATTACCTCCTCACGGTATGCTTCGGCTGCTTGAACTCTGGCAAATCCTTGACCACGAGCTTCTGGAACAATAGATAATGCATATCTTTCAGCTTCGTTTTGAAGTCTAACCTTGTCCTCTCTTGCAGCAACAACATCATCAAAGGCTTCCTTAACAGCAGTCGGAGGATCTGTTTTTTCTATGTTTACCTGCTGAACTATTAAACCAGTGGCATATAGATCTAAATAGCTTTGAAGTCTGTCTTGCACATTCAATGCTAGGATTTGCCTACCAGTTGTTAGCGTTTCTTCGAGTGAGTTATCTCCAACAACATGGCGTAAAGAACTTTCTGTTGCCTGGCGGAGACTTGCTTCTGGATCGTTAACGTTTAATACAAAATCTTTAAGATTTTTTATTCGATATTGAATTGAAATCGTTACATCAACTAAGTTTTCATCTTGAGTCAACATATTTGCGGTTTGAGAGAAGCGTCTAGTGAGGGCAACATTCTCAACAAATCGCTCGTCAATGCCAGCGATCATAAAGTTCAAACCCTCATCAGTTTCTTGATAGTATGTTCCCAATCTTAGTACAACCGCTCTCTCGGGTGCTTCGAGCTGATAAACACACATCGATCCGTAAATAATTAGGAGACCGAAGATTCCGTATGTAAGGATTCTTTTGAAAGAGAAATTATTGCCAGAACCCCCTGATCCATTAGTTGATTTTTTATTTCCTCCAAATAAAAGAGAAAATTGCTTCATTAGATCATCAAAGTTAGGGCCATCATTATTGTTCTTATTTCTACCCCAAGGGTCTTGATTGTTTTGATTATCCCAGTTCACATTAGTGCCTTTAAAATGTAGATTATATCTAGTATTTAAGGGCGAAAGTTAATAATTAAAGAATTACCTATAACTTTAAGCCCTTTTTAATAAATTCAGTTGCTGCGTCTTGCTCGTATAAGTCAAAAAAATTTAAACCCTTCCAGCTTCTCATCCATGTAATTTGTCTTTTTGCTAATTGTCGTGTTCCAAAAACTGATTTTTCTAGCATCTCTGACTTATTTAGTAAGTCATTTAGAACCATAAATGCTTGCTTATAGTTCACTGCCTTCAAAATAGGATGAGTTTTTTCTAAATTATTATTAACAATTAATTCTTCAAGTTCATTAATCAATTTATCGTTAACGAGAATGGGTTGTCTTTTCTCAATTCTTTCATGTAATTCAGTCCTTTGACTTGGGAAAATCCCAATTTGAATAATATTGAATTCATTCCTGATACCTAATTTAGCCAAGTCTTTATCTTGATTATTTTGGCTGAGCTCTATCTCTATTGCCCTTATTAGTCTTTGCTTATCATTAGGTGAAATTTCTCTAGCTTTTGCTTTATTTAATTTAACCAATTGATCAAACAGTTTTTTTGGCCCATTTTCTTTGAGCTCAGCATCTAACTTTTTTCTTAATACGTAATCGGCATTGGGCAATGAGTGAATTCCCTCAAAAAGACTTTTGAAATACATCATTGTGCCTCCAACAAATAATGGAACTCTTCCATTATCGACAATTTTTTTTGCAAGACTGGACGCATCATTAATGAACTCAGCGACATTATAGATTTCGCTTACAGAACAGCGATCTATCAAATGATGTGGATATTTTTTAAGCGTATTTTGGTCGGGTTTTCCGGATCCAACATTACATCCCTTGTAGACTTGGACTGAGTCCACAGATATTAATTCAAATGTTTTGGGGAATTTATCTATGATTTCAATTGCCCATCTAGTTTTACCTGACGCTGTGGGTCCAAGTAGAAATATAGCTGAGGGCTTAGATTGATTACCCAAGTTTAAAGAGCCTCTTCGTTAAGTTCTCCAGTTCTAATACGAATAACTTTTTCAAGGGGTGAAATAAAAATCTTTCCGTCTCCAATTTTTCCTGAGGAAGCAGCTGCACTAATTGCCTCAACAATAGGCTCTATCTGATCATCTCTTACAGCAACTTCTATCTTAATTTTTGGGAGAAAATCAATTACGTATTCAGCTCCTCGATAAAGTTCAGTATGCCCTTTTTGCCTTCCGTATCCTTTCACTTCGCTAATGGTCATACCAGTAATACCTAGCTGATCTAGGCTTTCTCGCACTTCTTCTAATTTAAAAGGTTTAATAATTGCGGTGATTAATTTCATTTTGATTCCAAAAGACTCATTATATATGAGCCTTGTCTCTGAGTAGAGCCTTTGTTCTTATAAAAAACCTCTTCTGCGTTAGCAATTAATGAAGAGGAATAACCCACATCATTAATTAAATTATTAAAGGCATTAGCAAGCTCTAATTGATTATGGACCACTAAAGCAGAATCATTTGAAATAAATTCGGATGACATTTCTTCAAAATTAAATGTGTAAGGACCTATAATAATTGGTGTTTTATTGCATGCAGGTTCAGCAAGATTATGACCACCATGTTTGATGAGGCTTCCTCCAACAAAAGCACAGCTTGAAAGCTTATAACAAGTATTTAATAGGCCAATCCTATCTATGATCATAACTTCGGGCTGGAAATCACCTTCAATACTAGAAAATTTCTCACCGTCAAATCCCATTTCATTACATAGACTTTTTATAGAATTAGCTCGCTCGGGATGTCTTGGGCATATAACTAATTTTAAATGTGAGTACGATGGATTAGTTTGCTGGAACATTCTATAAGCATCCAAAACAATTTCCTCTTCTCCCTCGTGAGTGCTTGCAGCGAGAATAAATTTGTTTGGAAATTTTTTATCTGATGGTGCTTCGTTTTCAGGTTCAATATCATATTTAACGGAGCCAACTACTTCTATTTTTCTAGAATCTACGCCTAAGTTACAAAATCGCTCTAAGTGTTTATCCGATTGAACAAAAAGTTTATCCATTTTTTTAAAGATAGGAGTCATTAATAAGCGAATTTGTTTGTATAAGCTTGCCGATCTTTTGCTTAAACGGCCATTCAACAAGATTACAGGAATATCCAGTTTATTAGCTTTATAAATTAAATAGGGCCATATTTCGGTTTCAAACAGAAGAATCAGTTTTATATTTAAAAAGCGAAAAAATAGATTAATAAAAATAAAAAAATCCCAAGGCAAAAATATAACTTGATGTTTATGACCGTATAACTCTTGAGCTTTTTGTAATCCAGTAGCTGTGGAAACGCTAATTATAATTTCGTTATTTCCTTCCAGGGTTTTAACAAAATTCTTGATGCCTAAGACCTCACCAAGACTTACCGCGTGGATAAGAATAGGATTATTTCTATTCTTGAATCCTAGCCCAATCCTATTGCTAATTTTTGATAGATATAATTTTTGTTTAACTCCCTTAATTAATAAATTTAAAAAAAAGATTGGTATTAAACAAAAAAAACAAATCTGATAAATAAATAGAAACATCAATGTGAGAATACTTTAAATGTAATAATAACGGTTTTATTAAAAAATATGAGCATCATTATTTTCTTGTGGAAATTAATCATTCGAATCCCTCGAAGATTTCATGGTGCAAAATTATTTTCAATCTTGTTAAGAGTTTTTTTATTTAATCGAATCCAAGTTGCCAAGAAAAATATAAAGCTATGTTTCAAAGAAATGAATAAGCAAGAACTTAGAGGTCTCTTCAAGGAAAATCTTCAGGCAGCATCCTTATCAATCTTTGATATAGGGATTGCGTGGTTTTGGAGTGATGCAAGAATTAAGAAAGAACTTCCCAGCAAGATAACTAACTTGGAACTAATAAAAAATAGTTCCCAGGGAAATTTAATTATCTTTAAACATTCCTTGCATTTGGAGCTGGATGCAAGGATTTTAGGGATGCAAGCAGCATTGTATGGTGTAGGTAGAGAACATAACTCTCCTTATATGCATAAAATTATTGATTCAGGTAGAAAAAGAGCTCTTAAAGACACAGCAACTAAAAAAGAAACTTTAAGATTTATTAAATGGTTAAAGAAGGGGAAAAATGTTCTGTATGCAATTGACCAAGATTATGGGATAAAACATTCAAAAAAAATAACTTTTTTTGGGATACCAACTTTTACAATTACAACTGCCGAAAGACTGCAAAAGATAACAAATTGTAACGTTGTTTTTTTAGACTCATGGTTTGAAGAGGGGGTGCTTCGAATTAACCTTGAAGAAATATCTAAAAATAATGCCGTAGCTTCAACCGAAATAATTAGTCAAAGAATTGAATCATCAATTAGGAGGAATCCTGGTGAGTACCTTTGGCATCATAAAAGATTTAAAAGTTCTCTAGGAAAAGAGTTTTATAAAGATGCTAGATAAGATCAATTCATTAAAAGGATATATGCCTCTGCATGAAGGAGAGGCTTTAGCAAAATGGGCAGAAAAATTTTCAAAGGTCGGCCCTATTTTAGAAATAGGAACATTTGGAGGGAAGTCTGCTGCATTCTTGGCTTTCGGCTCAAGAAAAAATAATCAGATAGTTTACACAATTGATCATCATCGAGGGTCTGAAGAACATCAGCCTGGAGAAGAGTATTTTGATCAAGAAAATTTTGATGCGGCCCTTAACAGGGTAAATACAGTTCCGTTACTCCAAAAAAATCTAGAGGAAGTTAAGGAAATTACAAACATAATACCAATAATTGGTGACGCAAATACTATTTCACAATCATGGCAAACAAGATTGGGGATGTTATTTATAGATGGTAGTCATAGTTTTGAGTCCGCAAATAATGACTATGAAAACTGGAAACATTTAATTGAAAAGCATGGGGCCTTGGCCTTTCATGATATCTATGAAGACTCTAGCAAAGGAGGCCAAGCACCTTATGAAGTCTTCCAAAAGGCCATCGATGACGGTTTTAAGATCTTTGATAGAGTTGATACAGCGGTTTGTCTTACGTATTAAACTAAATTAGTAGTAAAGACTCGTGATGCTCTTGATATATTATAAATAGCATCTTCTGCAAGAATCAATGCAGCAATGGTCCAACTTGGCTGCTCAAAGGGCCAAAATATTTTTTCATTAAATTGCCATCCCATATATGGAATCTGTTCGTCATCGCTAATGATTTTAACTTCTTCTAAGATCTTAATTGCACTTTCTCTATGTCCACCTTTTACTAGGGCAATACAAAATTCGCATGTCTCGGCCACTGTAACCCATGGTTCTTCTGCAACACACTTTACTCCTAGTCCATCAACATAGAATCTCTGCATTGTTTTTTCTAAGTAAATATCCTCTTGTTCTGCTGATAATGCTCCAGATAGAATTGGATAATACGCATCCATAGAGAAATTACTTCTATCAGCTTTTAAATCAAAATTGTTTTTTGGGGCTTGAATACATTTTTTTGCACTTTGATAAATTTCATGCCATTTGTCTTTATCAGAGAATCTTCCCATTTCATCTGCAAGAAAAATTGAGCATTCAAGGCTTTTAACTATCGAACTATTGCCAGTAAGCAAAAAGTCAATATCATACTCACCGTCTTCATCAATGTTCCAAATAAATGCGCCCGAATCAGACTGCATATCCATAAGGAAATTATTTACCATAAGAAGGCAGTTCCAATTCTCCTTAATAAAGGCTTTATCTTTAAAAAGGAGGTAATGGAATGCGAGTGCTGTTGCAAAATAAGCAGCATGATTTGATTGTTTATTGAGCTTTGTGGGATTAGATTTTTTGTATTCTTCATACCAACTTCCATCCGTGTTTTGATTAAGTCTAGACCATTCTAGGCCTTTCTCAAATTCATCTTTAAATCCTGCAATACCAAGACCAATGCATGCTTCTAAATGATCCCAATGATCGTGAGTTTGATCGTCCTTGCAAATTATTGAACCATCAGAATTTTGATATTCCTTAAGCTTATTACCTAAGTGATAAATAAAATCTTCCGAAGAATGGATAGCCATAAATTAATTTTTCTTAAAATAAAAACTAACACTTTTTCCAAGAATGGGGTTAAGTAATTTCTCTATTACATCCATGATAGGAGTATTTTTTAAGATATGCCTTTCGAGTATTTTTTTATAAACCTTTACTAAAAAATTATTTTCTTGTGTTCTCCAAAAGATGCATCTTAGCCACCAATAAGCAGAATGAAATGCATGATATTTTTCAGATTTAATAAAAGAAAAATTATGGTCCTGCATTACCTTTAAGATATTTGATTTTTTAAAAATTCTAACGTGGCCACCTGGCATATTTTGATATGCCTTTGATAGCATCCAGCATATTTTCTCCGGCAAAAATGATGGGACACTGGCAAGAAAATATCCTCCTGGCTTTAAAACTCTATGGATTTCTTGAATTGCTTTGTTGTAGTCCTCTAAGTGCTCCAGTACTTCAGAGCAAATCACAATGTCTAATTCATTATCTTGAAAAGGGAGATTATAGATTGAGCCTTGTAAAAATTTTACTAAGTTAAAATCCATCTCTCTAAAAAAATCCAAGCCTTCATTGCTCTTTTCTAATGATGGAATATCCATATCAACCCCAAAAAGATTTAAGCCTGACTGAGCATCCATTGCTCCAAAAATATGTCTGCCCTCTCCGCACCCGACGTCCAATATTTTGTTGCCTCGTGATAAATAAATATTTGAGAAATTAAATGTCAGCATGTGTAGTTAAAATTGAATAGATGTAGTCTATGTAACTGTTTGCAATAACTGACCAACTAAAGTTTTGTAAAATGTGATTTCGTCCTAAATTAGCTTTTTTTATGTAGTGATCATAGTTCTGAAAAATATTATTTAATGAATTAAAAATATCTTGATGACTTTCAGGGGCAATCATCTCAGCATAAGATCCAGTAATCTCTGGTATTGAAGCAACATCTGTAGCAATAAGAGGAACAGCACATGCCATAGCCTCTCCAACTGGAAAACCAAACCCCTCATACAAAGAACTTACAATCGCAATTTGGCTGGAGGCATATTCATCACTAACCTCTTGATTAGTTAAGTTAGTTTTAAACGATACAAACTCATCAATACCTAGTTTAGAAATTAATCTTTCAGTATGTCCTCCAGATCTAGGCTTTCCAATAACTAACAAATTAATTAATGGGTACTTATCTTTTGCAACAGCTATAGCCCTAAGAGTGAAATCTAACCCTTTTAATGGCACATCTGCACTTGCCGTTGTAATTAACTTGAATGGTTTCTTTGAGATCATGGGGTTTGGTTTAAATATTTCCGTATCAATACCATTTGGAATTACATAAATTTTACTTGCATCTATTTGAAAGTACTTCTGAATGTCATTCTTGGAGCTTTTGGATGGAGAAATAATATTATGCATTTTGGGAGCAACTTTCGATTGCATCTTTAAAAATGAATACCAGCTTCGTATAAAGGTCTTCTTTACAAAGCCTTTAGCGTACTTTAATTCATACTCTTTATCCCTCGGGATAGGATGATGGATGATCTGAAAGAGAGGAAATTCTTCTTGAATTTTAATCATTGCATATGACAGAGATTGATTATCAATAACAAAATCGTATTCTTTTCTGCTTGATAAATAATTTCTTGCTCGATTTCCAAATGTTCTCATTTCTGGAAATCCTCCAATCAAAGCTACAAAAAAATCATAATAATCATCAAAATCTTTATTTTTTTTGTTAAAAAATAATTTTAATCTGTCACGAAAATTAAATGTACTGAATAGATCTAAACCAGGCAGTTTTATTAGATTGATCCCATCATCTATTTTTGGATAAGGGGGGCCAGAGATAATATCTACTTCATGGCCTAAATCTTTGAAGGCCCTGCTAAGCTCATAAACATAAATACCTTGCCCTCCACTGAAGGGTGCACTTCGATAACTTAAGAAAGCTATTTTAAATTTTCTCACTCTAAGATTTTTTATATTTTAAATCTGATGCAGCCAGTCTTTATATTGATTATTTTTTGCTGAAACTATGTCTTCAAATATTGATTGAAGTTTTTGTGTTGTAGAGCCAATTTTTCCTGAGCCAATAATCCTATCATCCACCTTGGAAATTGGTGTTACCTCAACAGCGGTCCCAGTAAAAAAAGCCTCATCAGCATCCAATAAGTCTTCGTACTGAAGATTTAATTCTTTTACTTTTAGATTTAGATCAGATGCTATTTTTATAATGCTTTGTCTGGTTATACCATTTAAACAGTTTTCAGTGGTTGGAGTAAAAATCTCTCCATTTTTAACAATGAACAAATTCTCGCCACTCCCTTCAGAAATATTACCCTTAATGTCCATTAACAATGCTTCATCCGATCCTCTTGCTAGGGCATCATGAAGAGCCATTATTGAATTGACGTAGGTGCCAACTATTTTATTATTAGAATAGAGTGGATTTTCGTATTGTTTATAGGGAGAAGTAACAATGCTTATCCCATTTTTTTTCTTCTCCGGATCCATGTATGAGGGCCACTCCCAACAAGCAACAGCAACATTAACTGAGAGATGACTTGCTCTTAACCCCAATTCCTCAGAACCAAAAAAAACAATCGGTCTAATGTAGGCCTCCTCTAACTTGTTTTGTTTTAGAGTATCTTTTTGAATTTGGTTTAAGTCTTCTATTGAGTAAGGAATATCAATATTTACCTTAGAGGCTGCATCAAAGAGCCTTCTAGTATGATCATCCAATCTAAATATTGCTCCGCCTAAATCATTTTTATAAGCTCTTACCCCCTCAAAGACACCAACACCATAGTGCAGAGTATGAGTAAGCGCATGAACCTTGGTTTCATCCCATTTAAGAAACTCTCCGTTCATCCAAATGAATTTTGAATCTGTATTTATAAACATTTAAGCGCTGTATTATGACAAACAAGGTTAAAATATGAAATTCTAAAAGACTTTTAGATGAACAAAAATATTTTCAGAGAATATGACATTAGAGGTGTTTATCCGATTGACCTCAATGAAGATATATATTTTGAAATAGGTAATGCGATAGCTTCTAAATGTAATCAATTGAATATTGATAGCATTGTCCTTGGAAGAGATGGTCGCTTATCTGGAAAATCGTTAATGAATGCTCTCGAAAATTCATTAATAAATAATGGAATAAATGTTGAAAATATAGGTATTGTGACAAGTCCGTTGCTTTACTATGCTGCGAAAAAACATAGCTCCAAAAGTGGAATTATGGTTACCGGAAGCCATAACCCAAAAGAATATAACGGCATTAAAATGATTATTAATGATGAACCCGTGTCGGGTATAGAGATATTTGAGCTAATAGGCACGCCAAATAATGTAACTAGCAAAGGCACTGCATCTGTAAACAAAGATGTTATTGATAATTATGTTGAGGAAGTAAAATCAAAAAGCATCCAATCAAAAGACGTAATTAAAGTTGTTGTTGATTGTGGGAATGGCGCTGCAGGTGTCATAGCTCCAAAACTTTTTAAAGCACTTGGATTTAATGTAATTGAACTCTACAGTGAGGTTGATGGAAATTTTCCAAACCATCACCCTGATCCAGGTAATCCTGAAAACTTAAAAGATCTATCAGATACAGTTTTAAATGAAAAAGCCAATATTGGCTTAGCTTTTGATGGAGATGGAGACAGGCTTGGAGTTGTTGATAATGAAGGCAAAATTATTCCTCAAGATAAATTTTTGATGTTGTTTGCAAAAGATATTCTTAAAAACTCACCAAAAGCAAAAATTATTTTTGATGTTAAATGCACCAATAGATTAAAAGATGTGATCTTAAGCTATGGAGGTGAACCAATTATGTCTCCTACAGGCCATTTTCATATTAAAAAAATGCTTAGAAAAACTAATGCCCATCTTGCTGGTGAAATGAGTGGTCATATTTTCTTTAATGATGATTGGTATGGCTTTGATGATGCTCATTACTCAGGATTTAGACTTATAAAAATTTTGATTGAAAATGAATCTGAACTTTCTGAGTTACTTGGTGAATTTCCAGACGGCTTTACCACACCTGAAATAAATCTTGATGTCGATGAAGATAAGAAATTTCAAATTGTTGATGAGTTTAAGAGAAGAGCATCATTTGAAAACGCATCAGTAATTATGTTGGATGGCCTAAGGGTTGAGTATGACAATGGATGGGGTCTTTTGAGGGCTTCTAATACAACACCTAAACTAGTTCTTAGATTTGAGGGCACAAGTCAAAAAAATTTAGATAACATAATCCGAAAATTTGATGAGGAATTTCAAAAAGTACATCCTAATCTTGATAAGATAATTGATCAAACATGAAAAATGAAAGGAAACAAATAATATTACAGGCTTTAGCGCAGCTTTTAGAAAAAAGAAATCCTTCCAAAATAACTACGGCACTTTTAGCAAAAGAATCAAAAATTACCGAAGCCGCACTATATCGTCATTTTCCAAGCAAACGAACAATCTACCTAGAATTATTTAATTTTTGTGATATTTCAATTCGAGAGAAAATATCTGAATTAAAAAAAACAAATAAGAATTCAATAGAGCAAATCAAAATTCTATTCTTCTTCTTAGTAATGTTTGTTGAAAAAAATAAAGGTTTTGCAAGAATTCTTTCAAGAGAAGCATTGGGGCCAGCTGAAAAAAATGTAATTGATGCTGTTAATCAATTCTTCAATAGCCTTGAGTTATCTGTAAAACAGATACTTGCTGATGAAAAAAAACTCATTGCTCCAGCAGGCCTATGTGCTCAAATAGTTATTACTGGCCTTGAAGGAATAGTAGCAAGATTTATTCGAAATGAATTTAAAGAAAATCCAAGCAG
>VMHT01147931.1_pt1 | contig 18471 bp, 24 predicted proteins | sample 4693611 | NCBI WGS metagenome assembly VMHT01 (sample SAMN12280063, study PRJNA550983) | marine metagenome | isolation source: seawater sampled from same location over 5 years 0.02-0.2 micron viral filtrate | place: USA: collected off the coast of southern California halfway between the port... ...
ATCTAAATCGAAAATCAGTTCTTAATTTCCACCTTAATTGACTAAAGCTTAATGTATCTATTTTTACATCAGTTGGTACTTCTAAAACCGTATCATAAATAGGATCATGATTTAAGGTTGATAATCTATAAGTGGAACAAGACGATAGTAATAAGCATAAAGCTATTACTATCATCGCTCCTAAAAATCTTCCTAATTTTTCTGGTTCCCTATTCATTAATATTAATTATCACACTGTTCAGCAATTGAAAAAGTTACTTTTTCAGTCATTGGGTTACCTTTGTTTTCAAAATCCATTTTAAATTGCCAATGCTGTCCAGGAAAATGAGTTTCTGGTGTTGGGTTACTCTTATTGCAATCAAAATCACAAGTAATATGAGCAGCTCCACTCCAATAACCATAAGTTTGTTGAGCATCTGCAGTAGCAGGATCACAAACACCTGTTCCTGCTTTATTTTCAGGAGCAGCTGGTTGAATAATAAATACTGTACCCGCACTAGAGTGAGTATTAGATTTCATTACATAAGTTTCACCTACTGGAATTGTATATTTTACATCTTTTGCGTCTACACCCCATGTAGCATGAGTTGGTAATGGTTTTCCAGTTTGATTTACAACTGTTAATTGTACTGTTACTGGATCTGATCCAACTTTTTCTACTTTTTCTACCTTTTTGCTATCACCACATGCAACAACGAATAAAGATAATAATAATACTAAAATTGTTTTTTTCATTTTTTTTTTTATTTAATTAATGGTTATTTACTAAATTCAGCTTTTTTTGTGTTTTTCACAAATTGCTTTCCTTTTTTACTCCCTCTAACTTTTTTAGCAACTGTAGCTTTACGCTGTGCTTTAGTTAAAGATTGTGCTTTTTTCTTAGGTAGACATCTTGTGGTAGCTTTTCCTTTTTTCATTGTACCACAATCACCAGATATATTACCTGATGTATTTATTCTTACCCAATTTTCTTTTTTGAACCAATCGCGTAATGATTCCGCTATTTTATCTACGTCTAATTCTTTATATCCAGACCCATAAGGTGCAGATTTACCTTTATGATTAGGTGCTACATTTTCATTAATAGGGTTAAGAAATTTACTTATTCTTCCAATTGCATAATCGTCACCATAGTTACCTGCCATCCAATTATTATGAATATAATAAACTACATCTTTAAGTCTTGATGGGTGTAATTTGATTCCTCCTTTAATTACAAACTCTAATTCTTTATCAAAACCGTCATCTAATTCATCAAACGCTTCTGTTACATTTTCTTTTAATTCTGGGTGGAACAGTATATCTACTTCTTCTGCATCTGGTTTTATTGAAACACCATCAACTACTACTTCTGCAGGGTAAACTTTAACATCATCACCATACCAATATTTTATTTTATAACCACCATCTTCTGTTAGTGTTACAAGTAATCCTCTTTTATAATCTTGCTCTTCAGCTTGTAAGATTACTTCTTTACCTCTAGGTAAAATTAAAGCTGCACCTTCTACCTTATTATTAGATTCTTCAGCTTCGTTTGTTTTTTTCTTTTTCTTACCACTCATTTGACCTTTACAAACTTTAACAGCACGGCCTGATAGGTAAGCAGATGATTTTTCACCTGCAGCCATTCTTCTTTTTCTATAAGCTTCGCCTTTTTTACAAAGCTTTTCTTTTACTAATTTTTTAATTTTATCCATTAGCTTACGTCCATTGAATCATCATGATCTAATTCAATTCCTATATTATCAAATACAGGTTCTAGATCATTATAATAAGTGTAATCATAACTTCTTCCCCCAAATCTGGAGTCAACTTGTATGCCTAATTTTTTAGCAACATACTTAATATCATCACTGTCAAATCTTCTATAACCTCTAAAATCATCATCATCTTTAACAGTCAATTCATCTCCCTTATCATCTAAGACTTTTATTTTATAAAGTGAACCATAATCAGTATACCCAACATCAATTTTTTTAATTAATGGGATTATACCATCTATATATGATTCAATTTCCTTACGGATTTCTTCCGTTAGTTGGTTATATTTCCAAGAATGTAAGTCAAAATTATCTTTCATGACATTTAATTTATTATAAATATTATGGAATTATTTCTTAAGCGATTCTAAGTATTTAACTACTTCAGCTGTATGTAAATCAACTTTTTCTTTATTTAATTTACCATCCCACTTTTCTACATCACCCGCTTCAGAAACTAAGCCCTGATTTGATTCAGCTAGTTTATCTATTACAAAATCTTTGTATTCTTGAATTTTATTATCAATTTCATCATTATGAATAGTTTTGACATAATCATCATAAGTACCATTCTTCTTCATTTCTTCTTCCTTCAGCATAACACACCTACGGCATGTTTTGTGAATTTTATAAAATGATGGTTCTAAATGGTGTTTCATAATCTTTTTACATTTAGGACAAAATAAAGGCATATTATATTCTTTCTTTGCCTTGTCTAACTTAGTAATGTTTTGTTTTATTCCATTTTTAATAGTCCAAGTACGACCATTTGCTTCCCAAATATCTCCTTCTTCATGAAATATTTCTGGTTTAGTGTAACCAACTCCTTCTCCTGTACGTTTACCTGCATGACCTTTAACGAGATTACGGATTCTTTCTACGTCTTTTTTCTTAAATTCCTTTTTAAGGTGACTCATAAACCTAATTTTTTTAAATCATTAATAACCTGGTCAGCACTTTGATATAATATAGCTGTTCCTCCTGCTGCATTCCAATTATCAATTGTACTACCTTTATCATCAATTAAAATATCAAATTTTGTTAAATTTGGTTTAACTGTATGTTTTTGTTTAGCCGATCTGTATGTTACTTTCGGCTTAGTTGAATATAATGTACCGACTTTATCTTTAATCCACAAGCCTTTTCCAATAATACTTTGTTTTTTTATTGAAGGTGCAGTTAACATTTCAAATGGGTGTTGAGATACATAACTAACTAATTTTTCTGCTCCAGGCATTAATTCAATACCTCTCCAAAATGCTACTTTATGTTTTTCATCAATTAAATCCCAAAAAGCATTTAATCCATTTTTATTAACATATTCTTGAGGCATCATACCTGATAAGTCTTCAAATCGTTTATCAAAATCAGCTACTACTCCATCCATGTCTAAATAAATGTAATATTCACCTTCATCTTCATTTAATTGGGCTAATTCACGAGCATAAGCATTTAACCCAAATGGGTCTTTCTGGTTAGTTAATCTATTAGTCCAACTTCTAAATTTAATATTACCTTCTTCGTATGCTTCTCTTTCTATTTGTTCTAAATAATCATCTTCATTAACATCATCAGTATCAATGCCACCTAATCTGTCTTCATGGTTTTGGTGAACATGCACTAATTCATGCGCATATGAACGTAATATATCCTTGGGATGTCTTCCTAACGTATATAATACAACTTCATTATTGTTTGGGTCATAATACGCTGTTTTACCGAAAAAATTATCTGAATTTTCGAAATCAGTATGGATAAATTTTACTTTAGGGTATGGTTTTAATTTTAACCCATCTTGTTCCATACTTTTAGTTAATGACATTATTAATGGTTTAAAATCAAAATTAACAGGATCTAATACTTCGTTTAATTTTTGTTTTTTTAAACGTTGAGTTTTAGCTTTAGATGCTTCTTTACGTTTCTTTATATACTTAAAACCAGATTGTAATTTCTTTTTCTTAGCTGGGTCTTTAGTTCTACCTAATGCTGCCCTTACTCTTTGATGTATTAAATTTATAATCTGAGATTGACGAGCATGTGATTTAGCTTTAAATGACTTTTTACTTAATGTATCTACTATATCTTGTCTAGTACTAAATTTAATACCAACTGTATCTTTAGGATCCTCATCTGTGTATAACCTACGTTTTGATCCTTCAGGTTTTTTACCTGTGCCTTTTTTAGGGTCTTTTTTCTTTTTTCTACCTTCTTGAACTATATCAACTAAATAACCATAAATTTCTTCTACTTCTTCATCTTTTAATTGTTTAGGAAGTAATGGTCTTAATTTTTCTACTGATACTTTTGCAGCATTTCTAGCTGCTGTACCTGATGCTCCACCTTGTGTTACTACTGTTTCAACTCTTAAATTAGGATAACTATCTACTGATTTAGTTCTTTTAGCTATATCAGCAAAATCATTTTCATTACCTTCTCTGGCTCCAATTACAAATATTACATCTTCATCTGGGTGTTCTTTAGCATAATTATAAACTGCTTGAATAGGTGGTTTTGAACTTAATTTTACTTCAACATTAACTGGTAGATATTGTTTGTAAATATCCCAAATTAAAATAGATTCTTCAGGTGTAACACCATCTCTTTCTTTACCACCAATTAAAATGATAAATTTATCTATATTAGGATTTTTATTAATAGCAGTATCTACTACTTCAAAATGACCAGCTGTTGGGGGTTTAAAACCACCACCATATACAGCTACAGTCCTTTTTTCTTCTTCAAGTAATCCTTTTGTTAGTAATTCTGTTAATTTATTCACCTTTTAAAAATTGTCCTAATTTTGCCTGTGCTTCTTCTTTTGACACAGAATTATCAATAATATCTTTTACACCTTCATCCGCTAATAATTTACGTAATTCATTATCGGTTTTTTCTTTTTGTTTTGCTGCATATGCTGCTCTAGCTGCTGATTTAGGTTTTGTATTTTTAGGAGCAAATGGTTTTAAATATTTATCTTTTATTGCTTCTAAATCTTCTAATTTTTCATCTTCTAGTGTATTAGCAACTGAAATAAAATTATTATCTCCAAATAATTCTCTATATGGAGCATAATTATTAGTTACATTACTCCATGTTTTTAATACAATAGCAGGTGCTAAACTTCTATCTTTACCTCCTGATGCCGCAAATCTTAATTCATTTTGTTTAAGTGATCTTTCTAAATCAGTATAAACATAAAGCATAAATACTTCATATCCTACTTTTTTAAGTTCCTGAACTAATGCTTCTGTTTTTTTATATGAAGCAGCAGTACCATCTAAAATAAATGACTGTTTACCTTCAATTGTTTTTGCTACTTTACCAGCAAATTCTTTATTAGCATCAGCCATTGCTTTAGCTTGTTTACTTCTATCTTCAGCACTAGCATTTTTAAGATCTAAACTAACATTTGCTTTTTTTAGATTTTGGATGTAAGTATCATCTATATTTAAAACAGGTAAACCACTTATATTTAATCCTTTTAATACAAATCCTTTACCAGCACCTGGGGCGCCAGATAAGATAATTGCTTTAGGTATAGGTTTACCTGCTGTAGAACCCATGTTTACTCCAGCGGCATTTGATACTTCATCTAATATATTTTCTAATTTTATCATATGTTATAAATATGAGAGTTTAAATCATGTTCATTTTTTTTAAAAATTCTAACTCTTCTTTAGTTACTTCCATAACATTTTTTTGCATAATTTCTTGAGCGCGATTATATTCTTGCTCTTCCCAATAAATTTCTTCACTTGTCATATACACCATGTTTTATTTCTTCAACAAAATTTTCAGTAATCATTTTAGCTGTACTAGGACTATTACTTTCTAATGCATCTAAAATCTTATTTAATGTTAAATAAACTAATTCTTTATCCATTTGCTTTAAATATTTCGTTAATTTGTTCTCTTGATTGCCATCCTAAAACATCTTCATCTCCTACCATTACTTCAAATGAGGAAACATCTTCAACATTATTAGCTCTTTTTTTAACACCTGCTCTAGATGTACTGTATAAATTAACACCAGCTACAACTGATATTCTTTTACCATTATCACATACTGCTGTTGCTTGAATAGCATCGGGTATTAATGGGTGATCTTCGAAATTTAAATTTTTAAATTGCATAACCTTTATTGTTTTTTATCATTATTTACGGTGTAAATATACGAAAGGTTACTGCGACAGCCAAATTTTTACGCGGTTCTCTTCACAGTAGTTTTAAAAGAAGTTGTTGCTGGTTTGTGTTTAGGATTTTCTAAATCAAATATTCTTTTAACAGATTTAAATATATCAAGGTTTTCTTCTTGTGATCTAGGTGATTCATATATTTCCCAATTTTTACCTTTTAAACGTTTACCTGAGTTATCTACTCCTCTTGATTTAGATTTAAGCCATAAAACACCTGTTCTAGCTGCTTCTTTACCAAAACACTCTTTATACATTTGTGTATAGGCAGCGCCTTGTAAGTCATAAGTTGTTTGTAAATGGTTGGATGTTTTAAAATCAATAACCCATAATTCACCATCAATTTCACAAATACAATCACAAGTACCTGCTATTTTTAATTCGTCACTAAATAAATGTACCTCAGTTTCTATTAATGTAGGTTTATGAGTTTCCCAAAAATCAACAAAACGTAAAAACATTTGCCAAACTAAAGGATCCATTTTAGGATAACCACTTTCACTTAAATAAGTTAATTCTTTACCTTCAAAATATCTTTCTATTAATTCGTGTACAGCCGTACCTTCTTCGCTTGCCTTTTTAACAATCCAATCAGCACTATGCCCTACTTTTTTAAGCCAGTCTTGAAAATATTTACCTTTTGGATAACAATTTAAAACATAGGTTACTGATGGGTAGTACTCACCATTTCTTCTGTAGTATCTAGAATCAGGTAAAGTAATTTGTTTATGATCATCTGATATTTCTAGAATTCTATTATAGGATTTCTTTATCATACTGCTAATTTATGTTCCAATAGCGATGAATAAGTCATCGGAACTGTTTTTTGTATTAGTTTAGTGAAATTTTTGAAACCCATCTCACTTGGGTCCTTATCCTGCATATCTACAAAATAGACTTCTTTACCTTCCATCATTAACTTTTCACAGAAATGTAAAGCTTGTTTTATTGCATCCTTATCTAACGCAATATAAATTTTATCTACTAATGAAGTAACAATTTTCTTCATTAAATTACTTTGAATATTTTTACCTAATAATGGAATAGCATTTCTTTTAATTGCTATTGCATCAAATGGTCCTTCACATAAAACTATTGGAACATTCCAATTAATCATATGTTCATTTGGAATTATATTTCTACTTACTTGTGGATTTCTATACTTTACAAACGCATCTTTTTCAAAACTACGCGCAATAAAATAATTTAATCTACCATCTACATCATAAGTTGGTATAATAATCATATTTTTATATAAACCTTTTTCACAATAACCAATATTATATTTGGTAACATCCGCGATTGTAACACCTCGTTTTTTTAAGTATGCTAATGCATGTCTATATATGATACTATTATTATTTGGTTGATTTAAACGTATAAATTCGTCTGGTAATTTTAATGCTTCTACCTTAGTATCTGTAGGGATGTAATTAACATCTTTAACATAAGATCTAGCTTCAGTTAATTTATCTTTTGATGCACCGGCGGCTTTTAATAAATAAAATATATTTTTACCTTTTTTATCACATACCCAACAATGCCAAGGATTATGACCATCTTTATTTTCAGTAAAATTAACTTCTAATTTAGGTTTATGATGATTACAATGGGGACATTTGTAAGCCATATTACCACGGGCTGTTCTTTTGCCTGTACCTAATACGGAATTTACTAATGAAACTAATAATTGGTTAATCATACTTAAATTTATTTAATTTTTCGTATAAACCTAGCCCTGTTAAGTTTTGTTTAAAACTTCCATCGAACCACGTCGAGTAATGTAATGGAGAATTTTCGGTTATCAAACGAATTTTGGGATAAGTTTTATATCTATTAGATAACCACTCTTTAGCACTATTGTTAGCATATTCCCAAAATAGATTTTTTACTGGAGGATCTACTAAGTAATGTAACATTATTATATCAATTGTTTCCTCTAAAATTGCTTGATATCTGTTATTTTGTTTACTTAAATTACCATTACTTAATAAATTAAGACATTGGTTAATCATTCTAATTGATACATTTAATGATGTAGCTTCTAATGGTTCTAAAAAGAACGAAGCATTTCCATTATAACTAACCTTTTCATTAAAATTTTGTTTTCTATAATAATTTTCAAAAAATAAATAATTTCCTGAATCCGCTGTTAAATTATATTCTTTTAATATATTTTGTAATTCATATTTTACTTCTTCACCTGTACCATAATTTTTATTATACAGGTAACCTACAGAACATCTATTTTGTAATGGAATTAAAAATATCCACCCATAACTTTTAGCAATACAAAGTGTTTTACTAAATGTAGGTTTATCCCAAGGACAATTTACTACATAAGCTGTGTTAACTGGTATTGGGGTAAAATTATAATCATTTGATACTGGTGGTTTACCTGAACAATCAATGATATAATCTTCTATTTCATTATGTTCTATTTTTTTATTAATTATATTAACTTTATCATCTAAATAATTTGCTATATAATCTTGAAGTTTATGAGCATTTATATGTAAACCCATTTTACCTATTCCAAACCAATGAGTAAATGGTTTTTTGCCCCAATTTATTTTTTCAATACCTTGTTTATAGTGGGCATCTAAATGTTTAAGTTTATCATAATTTAAATCCGTTTCTCCATCTATAAAAGCAGGTAATACTAAATCAGTACCTTCACCAACAGATAAAGCTGGTGTTTTAGGATCATGATACCAATCTACCTCATACCCTTCATTTGAAAATTTTAAAGCTGATAAACAACCAACTGTACCTTTTCCAATAACTGCTACCTTTCTAATTAATTGATAATCTTTTATATAACTCAAATTAATGTTTCTTTATTTCATCCGGATCTTCATAATCTATAGCATGAAAATCTTTAGTATAAAACTTACCTAATATATTATCATTAAAAAATTCTTCTGGTTTTTCTAATACCTCATATAACATTTGGTATTTAGTTTCAAAATAAGTTAATAATTTTTTATTAGGTACTATTTTTATAATTGATCTTTCAAATTCATCATGTTTGCTTTCTGCTAATAATGATTTTAATTCTTTTTGCGAACCATAATAAGTAAGCCAATCTGATTCCTTAACTACCATTCTATACGCAGGTTTTCTACCCACTACTCCTTGAAGTGCAGCTAATTCTCTTTTTCCAATTTTATGTTTTTTATTATAATATAATACTTTTTTACCAATATATTTTTTATTAGTGGGTTTATGTATGATTACATAAACGAATCCGAAAGAATTTGGGGGAAAATCAGTAAGGTCTTTTACAGTTTCGCCTTTATAGGTCCAACTCATAGTGTTTGTTTTAGTTAATGTTTGATTAACGCAACATTAATAAATATGTTACCTATAATGTCCACCACCTAACCATAGTACAAATGACTTTCTTGTACCCTTAGTTACAGGTGTTACTCTGTGAAGAATATACGAAGGAAATATAAATACTGACCCTGCTCCTCTATAAGCTGTGTCAAATTCGCCTTTTTCATAGTTACCTCCGCGGAATAATTGAAGATCTCCTCCTTCATATTCATCAGCATCTGATAACTGGACTGTAATAGAAATTTTTCTTGTTGATAAAATATCAGGACCTATGTCAGCATGCCAACCATAATGACCTTTATCGGTTCCATAATATTCTGTGTATTGTATTTGTTCTGGTAATGAATGTAAGTCAAAATTCCAATTAGCATCATTAGCTTCTACAGCCATATTTGCCAATTTTTCATATAACCAATACCAATCTTCATTTTGAGGAACCCATTTTACTTTAGATCTTCTTATTTCAGAATTGTCACCTCCTGCCGTATCTGCTATTTTCCAAGGTAATTCCTTTACGTTTTTTTCTATTTTTTCTAATTCCTCTTTACTAAAACCTTCAGTATAGTAGTAGTAATTTTGTGAATCATTTTGTCGTGTATCAAATGTGTAATTTAATTCCATTATTGTTTTTTAATTGATTCTATAATTTTGTCAACGTCAAATATACGTTCCTCTCTTTCAAAAGGCAAGTTATCTCGGTCTTCTCTTAAATTGTATTGTTGGTAATGAGTAGCTATTGTTTTAAAATCATAAGGATTACATATTATGTTATCATGATAATCATATCCAAAATTTTTAGGACTAGTAGCTATCCAACATACTGTTGATTTTTTATACAATGCTCTAGCCATATGTTGAGCAAAACTATCTATAAATAATCTTTTACTTGACATTTTAATTAATGTAGCTATTGTTCTTATATCTTGAGTTGCTGGTATTGTATTTTTGTATTTACGTTGATCAGGTGATTTAATGTGATATATGTTATAATCATCTTTAAATTCTTCAATAACTTCTTTTATAACATTAGTAGGTAAATCTCTAGCCCAATTATATTCTAAGTCACTATCTCCTCCATGACATTGTAATGCTAATATAGGCTTATCAGTTTTAAATTGTTTTTCTGCTAATTTTATTTCTTCATTATCTAAATAAATTGAAGGTGGTGATTTAGGGATATGATGCATATCATATATAGAATGCCAAGATTCAATTAAATCCATATCTCGATTCATAAAACCATCTGTTAAATAAGGTTCTTGGATATAAAATTGTGCCTTTTGATTATGAATAAATTTATAATAAACAATATTCATATCATTTAAATGATAATTATGATCAATATCAAAATTGTTTTTATATATTTCTGGGTGGGGAGATAACACTATTATTTTATCTTTAGGGTACCTTGATCTAATTGATTTAGCTATAGCTGTAGATGCTATTACTTTTCCAATTCCACCTCTTATATCAAAAATTATATTCATGTTTCTATATTAAAATTAATTACTGCTCTATGTTTTTTACCATAAAATGGTTCTACTGAATGTATAATATCATGAGGCCAAATTAATAACATTCCTGCTTTTGGTCTAATAAAATGTTTAGCTCCTCTAACATGAAAAGCAAAAGCACCACTATAAGGATGATCTGGGTGAGGTTTACCATCATTTAAATAATAACCACCTGAATACATTTTAGGTTTTTCTTCTGAATGTTGCCATCTATTATGATTGTGAGCGTTATGTCCTCTACCTTCAGTTGGCTCATAATATTGCAACCAACTTTCTGTTATAATTGGTTTAGCAGGTCCTATTAATTCTATAAATCCTGCTATAATTCTTCGTTTAATTACTTCAACATCTGAATTTTCTGAACTTAAAAAATCATTAGGTTTAACATAATATCTACTTCCAATTGGTTGTAATTCATGATTTTCAACCCATTCTTCTTGTCTATTATAATTTACTTCATATTTAGAGTATCTTTCGGAATCAAATCTATCAACTAATTCTTGACCCATTCTTCTTTGTTCTGCATTTAATGTTCGCAAACCAAAATCATAAACTCTATTAGTTATAACGTCGTCTTTGTATACTCTTTTATAAACTGGAATAGGTGCTAAATGAAATACATTATCACTATTTGTTGGATGAAGTATCATAATTTTTTAAAGTTGTTATATCAGAATCTTCTCCTGGGTTATGTCCAAAGTACGCAATTTTTCCTTGATCGGCACGTAATTTTCCATCTTTTCTCATATTCCAAAATCTCCAATCTAATCCTTGTTTTAAACTATTATTACGTTCAAAATCCTTAATTATTTTTTTAGCACCTTCAGGCCATACTATATAAGCAGCTATAGTAGGAACATCAGGTATGAAGAAAAATATATCTAAATCATTAACTAATGATAATGTTTCAAAATATAAATCGGGTGCTTTTTCATCTGTTAAAAATATATCATCTTCAAATATAAAGAATGGTTTATCTTGTTTTGAACACTCATCTATTAAATTTAAATGTGTGTAATTAGCACATACTAAAGAAGGAATATGAATCCCATATTTTTCATATTCATTACCTTCAATTAATTTTTTATCATAATCAGTTAATTCATAATATTTACCATCTAATGCTTCAATGAAATCAAAGTTAATTTGTTGGAATATATGTGTTATTTTTTCACGTCTATCTTGACGTCTTTTAAGATTTATTACTTTTACTTTATACATGTTCTAAATAAGGTTTATAATTTATTTGTTCTTTTATATAATTGTTAAAAAACAATTGTGTTTCTTGTATGGTATATTCTCTAGATTTTAATTTATTATCTGATACACCTAATACATAATCAGGATGAAAACACTTAATATATTCTTTCATACTACAATTAACATATTTCCACATAGCGAATTCTTCTACTAATCCCTTTATATTATTTTCTTTAGCTATTTTAATTAAATTAGCTCCAAAATTTTTATCTCTAGAATAAACACAACCAAAATTAGGTATAACTAAAGCATCATTCCATTTCCAATGATAATGTTGGATTTGTGATTCTAATGTAGATAAATTATCAATTAAATGAAAATATGATTCATCTGTTTGTAAAATTGGGTGATTATCTGGTATTGCTTCTAATAAAGCATACATAGGTTCTTTATAATGAGCATATAAAGGAACTTGTATTGGTTTACTATTTAAAAGTTGTCTAAATGTTAAATCTAATGGTTTTAAAATAAAACAATCCCAATCTAACATTAATACTTCACCCCAATGTTTTAAAGCTACATCTAATGCTTGTAACTTTTTTCCATAAACATTACTACCTGAAAAATCATCATCGCCCATAGCTATACAAACATATCCTCTTTCTTCTAATTTTTCTTTATTTTTTTCACCCCAAACATATACAATTTCATTATCATATAAAGGTATTTTTGGTACATCTGCCCATTTATCTTCATGAGATCCCCACCAAGTTCTAACTATTTTTATTTTAGATGTGTTCAAAATAAGGTGTCATTTTAGTTTTAGTATCAATATAATCGTTAAATTTTTTACCTAGTTTATGCAATCTATTATCTAGAATATATTTTTCATTACTAGCTCCTCTTACTACTGATGGTAAATATTTTTTAATATATTCTTCTAATGTACAATTAACATATATTAAGGTTGCAAATTCATCTACTACAGTTTGTAAATCATTATTTAAAGCAATTTTTAATAATTCATTACCTAAACTTTTATCTCTACAATATACCCATCCAAAATTAGGAGCTACATATCCATCTTCCCATTCCCAGCCATATTTTTTAAATCCTTTACCCATTATATCTAATTCTTTTTGCATTTGTATACTTTGATTAGGTGGTAAAATTTCCAATATAGCATTTTTAGTATCTTTATGCTGAATGTATAATGGTATTTGTATTGGTTTTCCTTTTAATGAATTATAAAAGTTATCATCTAAAGGTTTTAATAAATAACAATCCCAGTCTAATAATAATACTTCATTAAATTCTTCTAGTGCTTGGTTTAGTGCAAATATTTTTTTACCAAAACCATTAAATTCATCTTCAAACATATAACTAGATAAAAGTCTAGTTTCCCATCCTCTATCTAATAACATTTGATTATTTTCTTCCCCCCAAACATAAACTACTTCATTTTCTAATAATGGAAACGGAGGTATTTCATGATTTATTTTATCACCCCAAAGTACTCTAATTATTTTCATGATAATCTATCCAATGTTTATCCCATACTCCACTAGTAAGATATTTGCTACCATCTAGTTCTTCTACAACTTTTTTAAACCATTTTTTAATTTCTAAATTTTGAGTGTTTATTTTATCTAACCAAACGTGTTCAAATTCAACTTCTTTTGGTATATTATTAATATGATCATATTCAGGATCTATAAATGAATACCATTTTTCAGCTTTACCTTTATATCTAGTAGCTATATCAATTGTATTATGATGTGATAATGATACTCTTTGAGTTAATGTATTTACTTTATAATCATTTTCTCTAGTAACATGACCCAATATTCCTTGATCTGTTAATAACCAAAACCATTCTGGTATATTATGATATGATTCTGTTTTAACTAAATATTTGTGCCAATTATGGTATTCTTTAAGTAAATCCATATTATTAAAACACAAAAAAGATGTATTAGGAGATAAATCATCTGAGTTATAATTTTTAATCCAAGGAATATGAGTTATTTCACTTTCAAATTTTTCTTTATCAAAATAATAATAACCCCTACCTATTTCCCAATGTGCTATAGTTAAATCACCTGTTCGAACCCATTCAGGTAGTTTTTCTTTTATAATCATATCCTGATCTAAAAATACAAAAGGTTCTGTTTGGTGAGCTAAACATTTTATTTTACCACTTGTCCAAAAATATGCAGCATCTATATTTGATTTTGAATAATTATTTAAAAATTTTATATCTAATTCATCATATAAACCTAACATACCAAATCTTTGATAATAAGAAGCACCTATAGAATCGGTATACAATTTAATAGGACCATTATGTTTTTTCCAAGATAAAGCTGAATATATGGTATATAATAATTGGTAATCAGGTTGAACGTAAGTATCAGATTTAATGTTTTTTATAACTTCAAACCCATGTCCCCTTAATCTATGTTTTTCAAAATAAGGTTTAGTCCAATTTACGTGTATTGCTTTCATTCTTTAAAATATAAAATTGGATAATCCATTAATAATGCTCCATCATTTGTTTTATAATTTCTAAACCTAATAGTATCTATTCCAATTTTTTTTTCTATAGTACAAGTTAAATTACCATTATATAGTTCTGATGTAGTAGTTGATTCAAATTCTTTTTCACTATGTTCTGTCCATATAGCTTTTGAAATTCTTTCTAAATTTTCTTTTTTTACTTCTCCATTATATTGAATTAATAATGAATGTTTAGGACAATTAATTTTTACTTTAGTATGATCTAATAAAACATCAGCTGCTTTACTTATAGGATAACCAGTTTCTATTAAATGATTTGCTGTCCATCTATTTATTTGATAAGCTTGGGCTGATTGTGGTGATTGATTTCTTGGAAAGATATACATTGAGGTATGTGTTTCTGTCGCATTTATAATTTCATCCATTTGTTGTTTTCCCCAATGAAAAATTCCTACATCATATTTTTTTATATCTTTTTTTATTTTTTCAAATGTTCCATCTAAGATATATTCATAAATTCTAGGACTAAAAATAACATCATCTTCTAAAATTAAACAAGTTTCATAATCTGTTTTTACAAATTTTTCGTAGATTTTTAAATGGGACCAAGCACATGCTATTATATTTTTAGTTAATAAACCATTAGGATCAGCAAACCATGAATTTAGAATACCATCATTAATTAATTTTTTATAATCAAAGAATCTATTTTTATCTAAAGGTAATTGCCCACCAGGTATAGCTTCTACAAATTCGTAGTTTTTAATACCATGTTTTTTAAATAAATCTAAAATTCTTTGTTTTCTTAGTTTATGTCTTTTTAAATTAAGAACATAAATAATATCAACTCCAAAATCTACTTTTATCATTTAAACTTTTATTTAATTCTTTAGAATTTATTACTTTACCAGCATTAATACATCTTAACAAAAAGTTATGTGTTTTAATATCATCTACTAGATCTTTTTCTACTACACCATAGTGCCTATAATATAATGAAGATTCTTCAATATTCCAAATACCTTTATTATTAATAACATCAGTCCATTTTAATGTACTACAATCAAAAAGATTTTTAGATAATACTTTATATTCAATATTATATTCTAATAACCATTGTTTTAACATTAATTGTTCTGATAAAATCATATGGTTAGTTGCACAATGTTTTTCGTTTAATTCTGAAAATTGTTTATGATTTATTAATGTTTGTTTTGCATATTTACGTGCAAATTTAGGATCTGGTAAATAGAATAAAGATACATTGGCTGCAGTATCATCAATTCTATTAAAATTATAATCTATTTGTTGTGTAAATTTACAATCAGGTTTTGGATACCAATTACTAGCTATTTCATCATGTGTAAATAAAACATTATCTTTTAAATGTTCTTCTATATTTTTAAATATAAGGAAATCATGATCTACTACACAAATTGGTATTTTTGTTTTACTAATTATTTCAGTTTTACAAGTAGACCAAAAATCACTTTTACGTAATATTTGTGTTGAATTTAAAGGGCGTATATCATTCCATAGATGGAAAATATTTAAAGTATTCAACGTATCTAACGTTAAATTATCGCAGTATAATACCAATGTATGTGTTGGATGATATTTTTTCCAAAGTGAAGCTGATGCTACTAAAAGAAGAATTCTTAATTTATTGTAAAAATTTCCTTCTTTTTTAATACCAGGGAAATAAACTCTATCTTGAATATTTTCTAAAACCCATATTACTTCCATAAACCTTTTTAATAATCCTAACCAATGGTTGAATACATAGCATATAAAGTTGTAGTATTTGTTTGGTTAGAATTGTTCCAATAAAATAAGAAATTTTGACTATAAGATACTATTGTTCCTGATGCTGAATTTTGTCTCCAGTTTGACCAAAAATATCCATAATTAGCAGTTGCAGCTGTACATGATTGATATTGAGCATCTGCTGAAAGATTAGCTGCATTTATACAAGATTGAGATGTAGCATATGATACTGAGAATGGAAAATCATATCTAACTCCAGATGAAGCAAATTTAGTACCTAATGTTAAATTAAAATAAAATTTTACAAGTTTACTTCTAACATAAGTACCAACACTAAAATCAGTAGTATCTGTACTTGTAGCATATACTTTAGGTTGAACGGATCTTCTCATAAACTTACATGCACTGTAATTTCCACCCCATCCTATACCAGCTACTGTAGTATAACAATTGTTATATAATCCACTGGATACATTATCTCTAAAAGCAATGTTAGTAGTTGATAAAGAATTATCTCTTGCCATTTAATTGGTATTTAAGCATTATTAATATTTTCAGAACCATAAACTTTAGCATATTCATTTATAATTTTTTCATATGCATAAGTATAAATGCTACCTGTCATTAAATCTAGATTTACTTTATTTTTAACTACATTCTGACTTCCTGTATGAACAGTTTCTATTTGTTGATCTCTAGTTTTAATTACTTCATTTCCATCATCATCAAAATCTGTATACTCTATTTGTTGTGTTGAGAAAGAACTTGAATATGTAGTTACCATTACTGTTTCTTCTTCAGTTAAAGGAAACTCATAATGAAAAGGATAAGATTTTTCTATACCATTATAAGTATGTGTTAAACGAAGAAGCTCTTCTCCACTATTTTGATGAATATCTTCAACATGAGGTGGCATTGCTTTTGCAGCTCCTTCTTTACTCATATAATGAGCAATATTAACAGCTACATTACCATTATGCTTTCGTACTGCATAATTTTCTATTCTAACATAGAAATTGTCATATGAATTGCCATCGTTTTCTATTGATGCTGTAACGTAAAATCCCATTTTATTTTATTTTGTTTTCTAATTTAATTACTTTTTCATTTAATTCTTTAACTGCTTCAATTAATAAAGCTACTAATCTATCATATTTAACTGCTTTATAACCAGTTTCTCTAGTAGCAACAACTTCTGGTAGTATTGCTTCAATTTCTTGTGCAATAACCCCTACATCTTTTCCTTCATTATGATGTATTTTTTTCTGTTCTTCATCTGTTAAAGGAATCCAAGTAAATGTATTACCACTAATTTGTACTACTTTACTTAAAGCATCTGGTATAGGTATAATATCCGTTTTTAATCTTCTATCTGAAGAATAATACGCTGTAATATCTGCTGATGCTCTAATACCTCCTGTAACTGTTAATGTAGAACCATCAAACGTCATATTTGATTCACCATTTATTGATGTTCCACCAGTAGCAGTTAATACTCTGTTATTAGAATTATTTGTTATACTTGCATTAGTACCTTGTGGTCCTGTTGGTCCTTTTGGTCCTGTTGGTCCTTGTGGTCCTTTAGTTCCTGTAGTACCTTTTTGTCCTTTGTTACCATTGTTACCATTGTTACCATTTGTACCTGGTTCACCTTGTGGTCCAGTTTCACCTGGTCCTCCTTGAGCACCTTTTTGTCCTTTGTTACCATTGTTACCATTGTTACCATTATTACCAGCTGTTCCTTTTGGTCCAGTAGGTCCTGTTGGTCCTTTTGGTCCAGTAGGTCCTTTTGGTCCAGTAGGTCCTTTTGGTCCTGTAGGTCCCTTTGGTCCAGTAGGTCCTTTAGTTCCTGTACCACCTTGTGGTCCAGTTCCTCCAGTTTGACCTTTCTGTCCTTTATTACCGTTATTACCGTTATTACCTGCTGCTCCTTGAGGTCCAGTTCCACCTGTTTGACCTTTTTGTCCTTTAGGTCCTACATTACCTTGTGGTCCTTGTCCTCCAGTTTGTCCTTTTTGACCTTTATTACCTTGAGCACCTCCACCACCTTGATTACCTTGAGCACCTTGAGGTCCAGTATCTCCTAAAGCACCTTTTTGTCCTTTAGGTCCTTGAGCACCTCCACCACCTTGATTACCTTGTGGTCCTTGAGCACCTGTTGCTCCTTTTTGTCCC
>VMHT01160241.1_pt1 | contig 18471 bp, 10 predicted proteins | sample 4693611 | NCBI WGS metagenome assembly VMHT01 (sample SAMN12280063, study PRJNA550983) | marine metagenome | isolation source: seawater sampled from same location over 5 years 0.02-0.2 micron viral filtrate | place: USA: collected off the coast of southern California halfway between the port... ...
TAACACTATTACATTGCCTGCAACTTTACCTGCAGGAACTTACGTTACAGTACAGCTAAAAAGACTAGATGGTGGGCATTATGGAAGCGGAGATGCTTATGGTAATACAGTTGAAGAAAATTATGGAAGTTATGCATATATAAAAGTTTCAGATTTAGTTACAAATTTTACAGTAGCTTATGTAGGGCCTGGTAAATTAATACCAAACGTTAAAAGAACTGATATAATATTCCACGCTAAGCGTGCAATGCAAGAGTTTAGCTATGACACTCTTAAAAGCATAAAAACTCAAGAGCTTACAATCCCAAATAATCTTACTATTGCAATCCCGCAAGACTATGTAAATTACGTTAAAGCCTCATGGACAGATGACTTTGGCGTAAAACATATTATATACCCCACAACATTAACTAGTAATCCAACAGAAATTCCTGTTCAAGACGGTAATGGTATACCAACACAAGATAGTGATGGTGATAATTTAGAGGGCACTTCGGTTGTAGAAGAAAACTGGAAGAATGCAGATACTAAAAAAATAACAGGTGTATATGACCCGTTTTTTTATGATGCTGATGTTAATGTTGATCCTGGCTATAGAGGTTTAGTAGGTCAAAGATTTGGATTAGATCCTGAAATAACACATATAAACGGTTGGTTTACAATAAACGAAAGAGAAGGCAAGTTTTCTTTTTCAAGTAATTTAGTAGATAAAATAATACTTTTTGAGTACATATCTGACGGGCTTGCATATACGGAAGATATGAAAGTGCCTAAGTTAGCAGAAGAAGCGCTTTATGCATACATAATACATGCTGTAATTTCAGGACGCTCTAATCAACCCGAATATATTGTTCAAAGACTTAAAAAAGAAAAAAGAGCAAAATTAAGAAATGCTAAATTAAGAATATCAAATATTAAGCTTGAAGAAATTTCGCAAGTGCTTAGAAATAAATCTAAAATAATTAAACACTAATGCCTGAAGTAAAAAATGCGTTCATTAAATCTAAAATGAACAAAGATCTTGACGCCAGACTTTTACCGTCTGGAGAGTATAGAGATGCTATGAATATTGCTATTAGCAAATCTGAAGTTCCTGATGTGGGCGCCGTTGAAAATATAAAAGGTAATAATTTACTATTTGACATTGGAAATGTTGAAGGTGTTACAGATTTAGATATTATAGGCTTTTTTGCCGACGAGTCAAACAATAGAATATATATATTTTCTACTGATTCAAATGTAACGACCTCTCCGTATAATAAAGTAGCTAATACAGCGAATTGCTTTATACACGTATGCCAACTTAACTCTAGCAGTACTAACGAATTAACAAAATTAGTACAAGGAAGTTTTTTAAACTTTACTAAAAATTCTTTTATAACAGGAGTAAATTTATTAGAAGATTTATTATTTTTTACAGATAATAGAAATCAACCAAGAGTTATAAATGTAAATACTGCTATAAATAACGGAGTAGGGCACTACACTACTGAAGATAATATATCTGTTGCAAAATTAGCTCCGTATTTGCCAATAAATATTTTAGATAAGAATATTGAAAATGTAGATGCCAATACAACAGACTCTACAACATTTGTTTTAAGTGGCACACCAACTTATACACCCACGCCAGGCGATTTTGTTTCGCAGGGCACTGACGAAAAAAAAATAGTAGTATCTTATAATAGTAGCACTAAAACTGTTACCCTAGACGCGGCTACAGACATGACCGCGGGCGAAGTAGTTTTTAAGAAATCTACTATGAAAAATAGAACTGCAGAATATTTGAATGCATCTTCTGGAAGTACTGGTGATATAAATAATCCTAATTATAATGAAGATTGGAGTGGGGATACTGATTTTATACAAGATAAATTTGTAAGATTTTCTTATAGATATAAATTTGAAGATAACGAATATTCTATATTAGCTCCGTTTACAGCCCCTATATTTATTCCTAAGCAATTTGGCTATTTTGTAGGCGGTGCTGCACCAAATGATGAAGAATTAGCTTATAAAAGTAGTATAGTTGCTTTTATGGAAAACTTTGTTCAAGAAGCTGATTTAAAAATTCCGTTTCCTTCAAAAAATCCTGATATTGATTATAAAATAAAAGAAGTTGATATTATATATAAAGAGTCTAATAAAATATCTATTCAGGTATTAACAACTCTAATAATTGACCAAATAGCTGATACTCAATATGTTGGAAATGAAAATTATTTTACATATACTTATCAATCTAAAAAGCCTTATAGAACGCTTCCCGATGATGTTGTAGTTAGAGTTTTCGATAAAGTACCTGTAAAAGCACAAGCGCAAGAAGTGATTAGCAATAGAGTTGTTTATGCTAATTATCAAGATAAAAATGATGCTCCGTCTTCATTAAATTATAGAATAACAGGGCAAGAAAAAGATTACGCTAGATACGATTTAGCTGCGCAATACCCTTATCATACTTTAAAACAAAATAGAACATATCAAGTTGGAATTGTGCTTTCAGATAAATATGGAAGATCTACGTCAGTTATACTGTCATCTAAAGATATTAATTCTGACACATTAGGAAGGGGTTCAAGTTATTTTCATCCGTATACCAATTCTTCTTCAAATTTACCTGTTAGTCATCCTTACGGAGATGCTCTTAGAATTTTATTTTCACAACCTGGAATACCAGAAAATAATCCTGGCGGCAGTAATTATCCTGGAACTTATGCGGATGGTAGCGGTAAAAACTTTACATTAGATTCTACCGTTAATATAAGTAGTACTACGTACACAATAAACCAGGATTTAACATCTAAACTTTCTGTAGGCGATTATTTAAAAGGAAAAAATATTGATTATACAAAAATAACATCTATAAGTTTTTCTTCTCCAACAACAACAATTGTTACTGAAAATCAAATAGCTGATTATTATGGAGACGGCACATCTACCGACGTAGTCTTCGGCTATATTTTAAATGCTTTAGGCTGGTATAGTTATAAAATTGTAGTAAAACAAACAGAGCAAGATTATTATAATGCATATTTACCTCTTGTTGTAAACGGAAGTTTTAATGCTGTTACCGGCACGGGTGGTAATCCTAATCAAGATCAACAAGCAGAAGCAGTTCTTATAAATGATAATATAAATAAAATACCAAGAGATCTTTCTGAGGTAGGCCCAGATCAAAAAAATTTTAGAAGCTCTGTTAGACTTTTCGGCAGAGTATCACCCTCTTCTTTATCAAATAGTACATCTAATATACAGTGGTATCCAGCTAATACTGCTGACCAAGTTACACTTATTGGTACTACGGAAGATGTAGGTATAACTGTAATTGACGATGTTTATTTATCAGAATCAAAGCCGTTAATTGCAGTAATATCTTCTAATATAGGCAAAGAAGACCCTACAGGCGCGGCCTCAACAGTTACATTTGGTAGAGTGCCTCCTACTGCTGATCCTGCTCTTGGTCAAAATCTTTCTATATATGAGACTGAGCCTGTTGTTTCGTTGTTAGATATATTTTACGAAACAACAACAAGCGGATTAGTTAGTGAGCTTAATAAAGAAATTGCGAATGCTACTGAGGGTAATGCTGCTAGTAGCGTGGTAGATTTTACAATTGAATCTGGTTATAATGAATCAATGTCCGGTACAACAGATGTGGTAATTGATTTTAAATTTGTTGACGCAGCAGGAACAGAGCTAGATGAAGTTGACATTCCTAATCCACCTTCTGTTACTAGTGTTACTAATGCGGATGGCACATCTATTACGCCTATACCTTTTCAAGTTATAACAGGCACTGCTACGGGTACTTTTACATTACAATGTACCTCCGGTAATTTTGTGTATGTAGATGGCAGCGAAACTGCTTTAGATTTTGATATAACTATGCAGGTTACCACTATTAACGACGAGGGCGCTGTTTCAAGCTTTGTAACAGTTAATGCCCCTGTGGCTAATGCTACCCCTGACTCTTTTAGTACTAGTTATACATTAACAGAAGTTGAAATAGATGAAGGAGGAGTAGACGATGGACCTTTCTTAAGTTTAACTGATAATACCACTATACCTTCACCCGCACCTAGTCAACTTGTAGATAACGGATCTAATTTAGCTACATTATCAGGTTTAGTGTTTAGTTTGTCAAATCAAGAAAGAGTGGCGCCAGGCGAAACAATAGATGTTGATTATTTTAATATAAATAGCGACGGTGAAATACATAGAAATTCAAATGTTACTTTTGCCGCGGACGAAGACTATGACATGGATATTATTGTTAAAGATGCCGGTGGTCAAAATATAAATACAGAAGAACTAATAATACCGCTTTCTATACAATTTGTTAATGAATCTTTAAACTGGCTTACAGACGGAAATCCAGAAACAACTACGGATGGGGTAGGTTGTGCGAATTCGACTCAGTCTACTAAAAATCAAATAAGAAATTTTGTATTTGGTTCACTAACAAACGCAACATCAAGTCTTCCTTCATTCGGTAGTTCTTTTGGCTCAGCGCAAACTAGCCAAGAAGAAATATCTGGTTTAACAAGTGGAACGGTTAAATTCCAACTACATACATCAACAGTACAAGAATCAGGAATTTGCGTTAGCCTTGAATTTGAAGTATATATACAATATAGAGCAAACAGCTCTTCCGCTTGGACAACCGCAACTAAATCTAATGGCACTACCTTTTCTTCGCCTGACCAAGTCGCTTTTGATATGCCTACAACTGGCCAGAGCACAACGGTAGATATTGCTGAATTTAATATAGCAGGCGAGTATAGAGTTATTGTAGTGCCGGATCAAAGCGATGGATTATGTTCTGATGATGACTGCGATTCTGATACTCCTATTGTATTTTTAAGATACATAGATCCATTTGCTTCGTAATCATATTAATATAGTAAAAAAACAATATAACTCGCAATAATTAATTATGGCTGTATTTGAAATAAATTATTTTAATTCATTCATGCTCAATCGCATAGTTAACAGCTCCGGTAATTCGCAATTTCCAGTATGGCTTGGGGGTAGCCCTACGGCTGAAACCGAACTCAATTGGTATGTAGAGGAATCAAGAATTCGGGGCGGGTATAATAATACTCAAATTGATTTGGGTATTAAAGCATATATAGTTGAAGATGACGTACAATCTCAAACTCTTTTAAGTAATATAATTTATTCTGGTATATTTAATTCTAAAACAGGATTTAACGAAACGAACGTATTTAGTGTAGGTGAAAGTATCACAAAAGCGGTCGACCCTGCTTATGGTAGTATACAAAAATTATATGCAGAAGATACAAATTTAACTATATTTCAAGAAAATAAAGTGCAAAAAGCACTTATAGATAAAGACGCTATATATTCTGCTGAAGGTGGCGGCTCTATAACTAGTACTAATTTAGTTATTGGCCAAATAGTGCCTTATGCAGGAGAGTTTGGTATTAGTAATAATCCAGAAAGTTTTGCTGTATATGGTTATAGAAAATATTTTACAGATAGAAGAAGAAATGCCGTATTAAGATTATCAAACAATGGAATAGAAGAGATATCGCGGTATGGCATGCTCGATTATTTTAGAGATACATTTAATAATTTTTCAGGAAGTGCATCTAAAGTAATTGGTGCTTTTGATATTCATAGCAAAATATATGTAACATCAATACAAGAAACACCTTCTTATACAGACGACACGACTCAAACTAATACATATGAAACTGTTTATTTTGATGACTCTGTTAACGGGTGGGTTAGTAAGCTTAGCTTTAAACCTACACTAATGGGAAGTCTTCGTAATAAATTTTTTAGTTTTTATGAAGGCAAAATATATCAGCATTATTCTGATACAGCAGGCACAAGAGGAAACTTTTACGATCAATCTTCTCCTACATCTTCTCATATAGAGTTTATATTTAATCCAAAAATTAGTACACCTAAAGTTTTTAAAACTATAAATTATGAGGGAGACAATGGATGGAAAGTATCAAATATACAATCAGACCCTACAAGGTTTGACGAACTTTCCGGTACTTATATATCTTCTACCGATAATGGAAACTTAATATATAGCTATGACGAAGGAGCTTATGTTGAAGATAATATACAATATAGAGCTGGATTTAATAGAAAAGAAAATAAATATTTTGCTAACATAGTGAGAAGTGATGGCGCAAGAGCCGGGGAGGTTATATATGGAAATGCAATGACCGGCGTTAGAGGCATGTTTTTAACTATAAAGATGGAAACAGATACTAGCACGGATTTAGGTAATGCTAAAGAAATATTTGCTGTATCATCTAATTATGTAGAATCATCATATTAAATTAAATGGAATTAAATATACGTAGACTTACAGAAAATGATTGGGAAACGCTTTGCAATTGGTGGAAAGCGTGGCCTAAATGGACTAATCCAGCTAAAGATTTTTTGCCAGATAACGGCAAGGGTGGATTAATGGTAGAAAAAAATAATATTCCTATAGTAGCAGGGTTTTTGTATTTTACAAATTCAAAAGGCGTATTGCTTGAATGGATTGTTTCAAACCCAGAATATAGGGATAAAGACAGAAGACAGGCAATAGAATTGCTTATAAAAGGTGCTGAAGAAGTATGTATAGCACAAGGAATGAAATATATGTTTTCAATAGGCAGATCGAAATCACTTATAAATATGCATGAACAATTAGGGTGGACCGTAGATAAAAGCTCTTCTCATGAAATAACTAAAAAAATAAATTAATATGGCAGCAGTATCAGCAATAGTTTCCGGCGTTGCCGCAGTAGGCAGTGCAGTTGTAAAAGGCGTTGCGGCTAATAAAGCAGCTAAACGGGCTGGCGGTCGAAAAAGGCGCGCTGAGCAAGCTATAGAAAATATTCAAGCCACTAGGCAAAATGTTATAAATCCTTATGCAGGTGTTACCAGCGCCGCTGACATGGCTAAAAACTTATCTGGAGGCTTATCTAATCCTTATGCTAATTTAGGTGTAGCCACTCAAGCCGCTGAAATGCAGGCAGAAGAAGCTGATATTGCTTTAGCAAACACTCTTGATACTTTAAGAGCAACTGGCGCTGGCGCAGGAGGAGCAACTGCATTAGCTCAAGCGGCACTCAGAAGTAAAAAAGGTATATCGGCTAGTATTGAATCACAAGAAGCTAATAATGATAGATTAAGAGCTCAGGGCGAGCAGCAATTGCAAAAAGATAAACTAACTGAAGCTCAAAGAGTGCAAGGAATACAAATTAGCGAAGAACGAAGGGTTCAGCAAGCAGAAGCGCAAGGCAAAGCCTTTAAATTTAACGCACAAGAAAATAGAGATAATGCAGAATTATCTAGATTGTCTGGGCAGCAGGTAGCCGCTCAAAATCAACAAGAGCAGTCAAGGCTTGATAGAGCTGGCGCTATATCAGGCGGCATAACAGGGGTAGCAGGAAGTGGTGTTTTTGATGGACTAGGGAAATAAGACTAATAAATTATGGCACAGTATAGAGTAGCAACATTTAATCCTGCAATTGAGCAGAGTATTATAAAGGCAGGCGAGTCAATTAGAAAAGGATTTGCTGATAGAGCAGAAGCTGAAAGACTAAATAAAGAACGCTTACGTCTTGAACAAGAAAGAGAAATAGGTAAGTACACTACACAATTTGATAGATTAGGCAAAATTGACCCCACTGGTAATATTACTTATGATACAAATATGCGTAATTTTTTTAATACTCAGGTTGATAATTATGTGCAAATAAAAAATGCAATGGAAGCTGGTGATATTGATTTAAACGGCGGTGCGCAAATGCTAAATCAAATAAATGGCTACATTGATCAATATAAAACACTTGCGCCAAAAATTATGGGACAAGTAGGTTATTATAAGCAGCTTGTTAAAGATGGCAAATTAAGTAACGTCAATAATTCGCAAATGGCTCATCTTTTAGGTAAATTAGCTGAAGGTTCAAGTGATATATCAATAGAAGAAATTAACGGTCAAGTTTATATATCAGATAAAAATTCTAATGAAACAGGTAAATCTTATGATCTTAGTTTAAACGAACTAGAAGCTATATTAGCAGATTCGCAGGCATCGCTGGTAGAAGAGAAATTAGAAGCAGAAGATTTAGGCACAGACGCTGCTTTTGAATTAATAGATGGAATTGCTGGCATATCCCAGGGCGTTGAAAGAAGCAGCACCGATGCTGAAGGGCTAACTGTACAGAACAAAACATTTGTTAACCCTGATACTGTTTTTGAGTTATACAAAAATCAAGAAGTTTTTAAACCTCAAATTTCAGACCCTGATCTCATGAATAAAATGTGGGTAGACAATATTCTTGCTGATGAAGATTTTATAAAAGGCAAAGGTATAGAAGATACAAGATGGGACCCTAATGACCCCGCAATGCGTGAAATAGCAGAAACTTGGCTTATTGAAAAAAGCATTGGTGACAATGTGCCTATTGATAGACTAACGGCGGTTATTAAAAAACCACCTACAAAATCAGGTAGTGGCAGCGGTGATGATGAAATTTCAAAAGCAGCAACGTTAGATTATTTAAATAAAGTCGATGCCTTGAAATTTGAAAAAATTGCTGCAATTGGACCCGGTGAAGAGGGCAGACCATATTTAGATCTTAATGAAGTTGCGTTACAAATATCGCGCCCTCCTTTTGGTGTTAGGGTTAGTGAAGCATTTAGGCCAACCGGATACGCTAAGCAAGCAAGAACATTTACAAAGTCTGTTAAAGGTGAAGATCGAAAAGTAACAGTATTTGATAACGCTACTGAAGATGAAATAAAAGCTGCAATGAAGTTTTTAGAAACAGGTCTTAACTTTCCAGCCACAGCAAACATTATAGCAACTGAAGAAGAAACGTCTGATGAAACGGACAAAACATTTGCAGAGTAATTATGAATGAAATTTATATCGTAGACGGTAAGCGATTTGAAGTCGCTCCCAATCGCAAGGAAGAATTCTTAGCAAAATATCCTACTGCCCAGCTCGTAACTGAAGAGCCGGGAAAGGAATATCCCGTGGGTCTGGGTGCGCCTGCGGAGGAAAATGCAGCGCCCGAACAACCGAGTATGGATTTAGATTCGGCAAAAGCTTCATTGGATTTACAAGAAGAAGATAAGCCTATACGTTATATAGAATTTAAAGTAAACGGTAAAAATCAAGTTTTATACGAAGAAGACTACATGAAGTTTGCTGGAAAAGATGAATATCCAGCAACATTTGACGAATATGCTACTCTATATAAAACTACGCCAAAAACGTTTGAAAAACCGATAGCTGAAGAAGTTGTTGTGACAGCAGAATTACCTGAAAGTCAAAAGAAAGTAAAAGAGGTTGCTAATATAGCCTTAGACACGGCGTCTAATGTAACTCTTGATAACTCAGAGCAAAATATATTAAATGAGATATACACTTCTCCTTTAAATAATTTTAAAAGAAATAAACAAAAAGATCAAACGTTTTCAGAAAGAGGCATAACACCCGATGTAACTGCTGAAGAAAAACTACGCGAAGAATTAGGGGATGTTTATTTTGAAATATGGGAAAATAACGGTAAAGATTTTTCAAAAATTACAATCGATGATATTCCATATCAAGCGCAAGAAAATGAATTAAGCAAGTTAAGAAAAAGAAAAACAGAACAAACGTTAAATGACCTTTTAAGTGATAGTGATGTTACTGAAGCTAAAGCTTATTTGCCAGGGTTTGAAGGCTTAACAGATGACTTTGGCCTTACGCCTCAGCAAGCGGCAGTACAGCGAAATAAGCAAACTCAGCTAGAATATGCAAAAGCAATGGGGCCATATTTTAGCACTCCTTTAGTCCAGGGTGTAGAAGCTAAAGCAGGTGGTAAAACATTTAAGCTTGAACCTATACCCGAATATGGCCAAAAAGAAATAAATTATTTAAGTAATTTAAGAGACACTGTAAATACTAAAACAGAAAGTATTGTAGCGCAAGCAGAAGATTTAAATAATAAAGTAAAGCCTATTATAGATGAAGTTGAAAAAATAGACCAACAGCTAGAAGGCTATGCAAACGCTTCATTAAACGCTACTATGATTGGCCTTGGTAATCCATATGCTGATGAATATAATGCATTATTAAAAAAACGCAGTAATCTTGTAGATAAATATAAAAACTCAGGTTTTGCGGAGGAGCAAAACTTGCTTAATAAAAAAATAGGTAATTTAAATTATATTCAGCAATCTTTATATGAAGACGCAAATAATTTTGATAATCTTGCAGCAGCTTCAGAGGCACTAAATTTGAACTATAATTATTTAGATAAATTTCTTTCGGATTTTGATTATCAGCTAACTGGCGTTGAAAGTTTGGCCACCATGGCTGAAACAGGTGTGCTAAAGTTTTTGGCTAATAATGATAATAATTATTACGAAAGAGCAGAGGCAATAAAAAAAGCTCACGTAGATTACTTAGCTAACGTTGGGCTGCGTAATCAAGTTGAATATCCTCAAGATTTAAAGCTTGATAATGTTAATGACTGGAATACATTTGGCCAATGGACTTTAGACGCTCTTTCTAACAATTCTTTAACGCTAGCTACGGTCTTTGGAGGCGGGGCTGCTGGGCGTGGAGCTGCAGCTATAGCCGGAAGAGGTGCTGTAGGCTTGTCTACTACTGCGGCAAATAAAGCAGCGCAAATTTTAGCAAAAAAGCAAGCTCAAAAATATGCAAACAGATTAACAATGTCTATGTTTTTTGCTACCTCTACTGGAAGCAAATATGGACAAAATGAATTAGCTTTTCAAGAAGCAGAAAAAATGTTGCCTTTACTAAGAGAGCAGTTAAAAGATAAAAATTTAACGCCTTCAGAAAAAGAAGACATCTTGAAAAAGATTGATATGTATGAAGGAATGGAAGATTCTTCTACATGGGCTCGTAACTTAAATGCTCTTTTATATGGCGGTATTGAAATGTTTGCTGAAAGGCTAGGTACATTATCATATGTAAATAAAATACGAGGTATTGATCGTATAGCTCATAAAAATGGACTTGGTAATATAGTTAAAAAGGCTTATTATGGGGCTAAAAGCTCAGCTAAAGAAGCTGGTATTGAACTTACTGAAGAAATATTAACACAATTTGGGCACAATTTAGCTGACAAAGTTATACTTCAAGACACTAAATCCGCAATGGACGGAATGGATTTAGATTTTTTAGGTAATGTAGTATTTACATCGCTTGCATTGCAAGGACCTAGAAGAATGTCTAATGTTTATAATACAATACAGAGCGAAATATCTTCCTTAAAAGATAACAAACAACGTAAAAAATACAAAGAGCAGTTAATGCAAATTGAGTCGGACTTTTTAGCTTATAAAAAGAATCGTGAGTTGTTTACACCAAGACAAATACAGGAAAAAAGAGCACAAAGAAATGAATTGCAAAAGCTATTAAGAATATCTGAATTTAATTCTTTTCAGCGCTGGAGCTCACTTAGCACTTCTCAAAAAAATCAATTAGTAGCATTAGCAAAAGATCGTAATGAAGCTGCTAAAGATTTAATGGCAATAGCACAAAGTCCAAATTTAGGTGCTAAAGACTATTTAAAACAATATGAAGCAGCTGAAAAAAGATATTTGCAAGTTAGAGAAGCTGAGGGCCAAATACTAGGTACGAAAAAATATAAATTAGAAAAAGAATTAGTTGAAGCTGAGGGATTGGTAATGCAGCCTGAAGAAATAGTTGATGCCCGTAATATGGTATTTGATACTGCTAAAGCTTTAGTACTTGCACAAGGTGGCAAGATTAATGAATTAAATTTTGAACAAACATTAAGGTTAGACAATCAAAAGAAAGAGGCCTACGCTTGGTTTGATGAAAACGGTATTAATTTAAATACACCTTTGATATCTGTTAAGCTAGCGACAACGCGTAATGCTTTTGAAGCCAATATAGCGGCTGTATCGCCTCTGCACGAGCTATTTCATAACCATGTTTTAAACAACGCTGTCTTTGCTAATGATACAGTAGCCCCTAAGCTAGAAGTGGCCATAGAAGGCTTAAAAACGCTTTTAGAGCAAAAAGTTGAAAACGGTCAAGTAACACAGGAAAACTCAAAACGTATACTGTCAAGGATTAATATTTACAAAGACAATACTAAAAAAACACGGTTAGAAGAAATAATGGCTGTTTTTGAAGAAGCTCAGCTATTAGGCTTAGTTACTAAAAATGACTTTACTCAGTTATATGGATTAAAATCATTTTTAAATAGTGCTTTTAAACAATCATTTCCTAAAATAGCAAATGTATTTGATCCGTTTGGAAGTACAGAAGACATATATAATTTTATATCCACATTTACTAAGAAAGCAACAGAGGCTAAAATGCGGTTTGGAGCTACACCTGAAGAAGAGCGTGATTACAGATTGTTTAGTAAAGCCGCTGAAAATCTTTTAAAAGACCCAAAAGCTATTTTTGCAGATAGTGATTTATCCCAGTTTGATAAGTTTGATTTTTTACAAACAGCAGCCAATATAGAATTTTCGGATGTAGCATCGTCTGACGCCGTAGTATCTGGTAATATGTCAACTTATGAGGCATTAAACCCTGATCAAAAAGTTGAGCTAATTGAAAAACTATTGAATGCGGGTACTTTAGAAGCTAAATACAGTAAAGCAAGTGGTGACACGGATTTAAAATCTTTGTATGATGCTTTTGTACAAAATCCTGATGGCAGTAGAAAATACAAAACATTAGATGAATTTAAAAGCTCTAATGACTATGCATTGGCTTACTATGAAATTGCAGAGGGCGCTAGAATGGGTATAAAAATTAGAAGCTTAGTTAACGCTGATAAAAACCTAGGTTCATTAGAAGAAGGTATTAAAAAAGAAATAATATCTAACGTAAGAGAACGCGTTACCGAACGTTTTTTGAAAAACTTTGATCCAGCTAAAAACGAAAGTTTATTTGGTTATTTATTTGGTAAAACACCTATAGTTCAAAAAGCTTTACTTGATGCTAAAAAAGCTTATGCTACTCAAATACCAAAGATATCTACAGATGCCCCAACAGAAGGAAGACAATTTGAAGTGGTAGATACAGAATCTGAAAGTATAGAAGATGCAGTAGACAGAAACCTTACAAATGAACAACAAACAAAAGAATCATATTTAAAAGGGGCTTTAACAGTAGCTGGTAAGCCGTTTGTCACCGATGAAATTGCCGCAGATATAAGAACAGCGGCATATGAAACATTTGAAGGCGATTTGCCCGCGATAGACAGTAGAGACTTTAGAAAGTTTATTACTGACTCATATAAGAAAAAACTAATGTCTTCGCTTAAAAAGACTTTAGGTAATAAAAAGAAACTTGCTGAGTTTGTTGTTGAAAATAAAAAAGCTTTATTTGAAGGCTTACCTATTTCATACTGGGTTCAAATTGAAAGATTATTGCCTAATGGCCAAAAAATATTTACTAAATGGATTAAGCGTTTAACTACGCAGGCTGAAATAGACAAATACACTGAACTTGGCAGAGTTTATACAGAAAACGACGCTGACGGCCCGGAGCTTTACCAATTATTAAACCCAACCGATGAGCAAATTAAAGCTTTTTTTACAGGCGCTGTTGACGGTAAATCTATGAAAGATATACTTAGGTATGATGTTGCTAATTCTACACTTGCAGCGCGTAAAACAGAGCTTGCCGCAAATATAGGGTTGCAGCTAGCGTCAGACGCTACGCCTGGCCAAGTAAAAAGAAGAGATTACACTGAGCAAGAGGTTGCCAAAATAGCATTAAAATTAAATAGAGACCCGAACACGAAGTTTGCATTAGCGTCTGGTAATGTTCAAAAAATAATAACATTATTAGAAGAGGGTTATAACACTGGTCAAATATCAAATATTATAAAAGAGAATAGAAACGATGTAGAAAAACTAAATTCTATTTTTAATGATTTATTAAAACAAAACGGCGATAAATTATACGACGAAACCCAAGAGGAGTATTTAAACAATGCTGGCTTTAATCAGCTCACAGAGGAAGCTGGCATTATTCAGGTTGCCGGTGCGTTTAATCAAAGATTTAGATCTAAAGGTGAGTTAACACCCCACGGGAAAAATCAAATTGATTTAGCAACAAGCATTTTAGACGCTAGAATATCACAAGCTAAAGCTGAAAGCGAAAAAATTGATGCTATTATTAACCATATGCGTTTTTATGGGCGAACACTACGAGCAAAAAACGGAGTGTTTAAAACAAACGCTGAAGCAATGCAAGGATTGTATCAACCAATATTAGATAAAAATAATATTACCGGATTTGAATTAAAGCCAGTTTCTAGAGGTCAAGGTATATTTTATAATAATAAAAATATAACATCATATGCAAACCCGACTAGCGCGCGAGTAAAAAATAATATTGAATTTTTATTACCTTTATTTGATAAGCAATCAACGGAAGCTCTTGATAATTTTATTAATACAATTGATTTTATTAAAACTCAGCCAAACGCTATAGAGCTTGCAAAAGGATATTTAACTCTTTCGGTAAGAGAAATGAGAAGCCCTTTAAAGCTTTTAGCTAAAGTATCATATAAACAAAAAGGTAATATTACTAATCCAGTATATGAACATATGACGCCCGCTTCGCTTTTAGGCAGAATGGCAATGTCTTATGTTATTAGTGATAAATTAATTTCTAAAGATAAACTTAAATCATTTTTAGATGATAGCAAAGTAGCTTTAATATCTAAAAAATTAGATACTAAGCTTCGTAAAGATTTTAAATTTACTATGCCGGCAGAAGGCCCTATCGCGAGATATGAGCAGTCTGGCATTGATATGAATGAGTTAGAGCCTTTGCAACCGGAGCAAATAAGCACTATGTATAGCAAAGAAACAACCCCTGAGTTTGACAAGCTAATTGGTAGAGCAACGGGTATAAACGCAAACGAAGAAATATCAACGGCTATTGCTACAATGCTTGGTAAAAAGAAAGGAAAGTTTAAATTTTGGATCCCGCCTTCAGCTGATGACTTTATGGGGTTAATGTATTATTTAGTCGGCAAAGGTGAACAAGGTAATAAAGATTTAACATTTATAAAAGAAAGTCTTATTGATCCGTATGCAAAAGCAATGAATAATTTTGCAACTGCGCGTCAGGCTACAATGGCAAACTTTAAAGAACTTAAAAAGCTTGTAAGAAAAACACCTGCTAAATTAAAAGAAATTAACGAGTCAGGTTTTACTAATGAGCAAGCAGTACGTGTATATATATGGAATTCACTTGGCTATGAAATACCCGGTATTGAAAACGAATCAGATATTAAAGCTGCTGTAAAAGTTGTTAATAATAATGCAGATCTTTTAGGCTTTGCTAGTAATTTAAAAAACATTACTCTTTTAGGCTATGCTGAGCCAGATGCCGGGTGGATTGCAGGCAGCGCAACAACAGATCTTTTAAATTATATTAATAAAACAGAAAGATCAAAATATTTAGAACAATGGCAGGCGGCTGCAGATGCTATGTTTACCAAAAAAACAATGAATAAGCTGCGTGCTAAATTTGGTGATAACTATATAGAAGCTTTAGAAGATATTTTATATAGAATGAAAACCGGAAGACGCAGAACTTTTGGGGCTAACAAATTAACAAATCAACTTGTAAATTGGGTTAATGATTCTGTTGGTACAATTATGTTTTTTAACTCTAGATCTGCGTTATTACAGCAATTATCTTTTGTTAACTTTGTTAATTTAGGTGATAACAATCCTTTAGCCGTTGCTAAAACAATTGGAAATACAAAACAATTTGCAGAAGATTATGTTGCTTTATTTAATTCAGACTTTTTAAAACAAAGAAGATCAGGTTTAAAAACAGATGTTAATGCCGACGAAATTGCTAAAGCAGCAGAGTCAGGGGAAAATCCTGTAAGAGCAATAGTTGCTACAATTCTTAAAAAAGGTTTTTTACCAACTCAGTTTGCTGACTCTCACGCAATCGCTTTAGGTGGCGCTTCATTTTATAGAAACAGAATAAACACATATTTAAAAGAAGGTATGGAACAAGAAGACGCTAAAAAACAAGCGTTTTTAGATTTTCAAGAAATAGCTGAAGAAACACAGCAATCTTCTCGCCCTGACCGTATCTCAATGCAACAAGCTAGCCCCTTAGGTAGAATTATATTAGCATTCGCCAACACGCCTATGCAATATGCACGTTTAAGTAAGAAAGCTTTTTTAGATTTAGCAAATAAAAGAGGAGATTGGAAAACAAATATGTCTAAGCTAATGTATTATACGTTTATTCAAAACTTAATATTTAGTTTTTTACAGGGAGCAGTTTTTGCAATGTTCTTTAATGATGACGAAGAAGAAGAGCAAGAAAAAAATTACCGTATGGCTAATAACATGCTCGATAGTATTTTAAGAGGTATTGGGTTTGGTGGTGCTGTAGTATCAGTAGGAAAAAATATGGTGCTAGAAGCTATTAAACAAGCTAAAAGTAAACGACCCGATTATGAAGAAGTTGCGCTTAGGGCTTTAACATTATCGCCGCCTATAGATTCTAAAATAAGAAAACTAAGATCGGCTGGTAGAACATTTACATATAGAGAAAGCCGTGATAGGATAAGAACTGAGGGATTAAGCTTAGATAATCCACTATTTGAATCTGGGGGTCAAATAGCATCAGCTTTATTTAACTTACCTTTTGATAGAGTTGTTAGAAAAATTGACAACCTTTCAACGCCTGTAAGACAAGATGTTGAAACTTGGCAAGCAATATCACTTGCCTTAGGTTACAGCAAGTGGGATGTAGGCTTAACTAATAAAAAGAAAAAACCAAAACGTAAACAAGTTAAAAGCACTACAAAGTTAAAACAAGTAAAAGAACAAAAAGTAGAACAACAATAATTATGGATTCAAACTCACCATTCGCAAAAAAAGATGCCTGCTATCGTAAAGTAAAAGCAAGATATAGAGTATTTCCGTCTGCTTATGCAAGCGGAGCAATAGCTAAATGTCGTAAAGTTGGGGCTGCTAACTGGGGCAATAAAAGTAAAAATAAATAATTATGGATATAAAAAAATTAAAAGAAGTATCTTCTCAGTTAAAAAAAGCTTCTACAATGCACAGACAACAAGCCACTAAAATTGACAGAATGCTAAAATCTTTGCAGCCAAAGAAAAAAAGAAAATAATGGCAGACCCTAAAAAAGGCACAGGTAAAAAACCTAAAGGAAGTAAAAGAAGATTATATACAGACGAAAATCCAAAAGATACAGTTAGTATAAAATTTGCTACACCTGCTGACGCTAGAGCGACAGTTGCTAAGGTTAAAAGAATTAAAAAGCCATTTGCTCGAAAAATTCAAATACTTACTGTTGGCGAGCAAAGAGCTAAAGTTATGGGTAAAAAGCAAGTAGCATCAATATTTAAAAAAGGCAAAGAGGCAATAAGAAAACAGCGAAAAAGTAAAAAGTAATGGATTTAAGTAAATTTAATATAAATTCTTTTAAAAATAAAAGGCCTCCCGCTAACAATTCTTTAAAAACTTTTTCAGAAATACAAGAGTTAGACAAAATACCTATTGATAAAAGTTTTGTTAAAAAAAATGATGATATAGTTAAAGAGTTTAATTTTATAGTAAAAGACGAAGGAATAAATGAATTAGTAGAGAATTCTCATGATTTAATATTAAATTTAAAAAAATATTTTAATAGACCACGGCCAAAAGAAGCTGCTAAAAACTTTGGGTTAAATTTAAAAAATGTTCAATTAAAGTCAATGGATACACCTTCTTATCCCTCTGGTCATTCTGCGCAAGCATATCTTATAGCAGAATATTTAAAAAATAAATACCCTGAAAAATCTAAAGAGCTAAATAAAAAAGCACAAGATATATCTTATAGCAGAAATGTAGCTAGAGCTCATTATAAGTCAGATTCTGATTTTGGAAAAGAATTAGGGTTAGCAATGTATAATTTTATAAATAATAAATAATGATGATGTCACCTGTAAAAAAAGTGCGTAAGACAGAAAAAGGTGCTTCACTTAAACGTTGGTTTAAAGAAGAATGGATTGATGTTCGTACAGGTAAGCCGTGTGGTAGACGCAAAGGCGAAAAGCGTGGTACACCATATTGTCGACCTAAAAAGCGCATATCTAGCAAAACACCTAAAACGGCATCGGAGATGTCTTCAGCTGAAAAGAAAAAGAAAATAGCGGAAAAGAAAAGGATTGGTCAGCCTGCGGGTAAACCTCGTCGTGTTAAGTCTGTAAAAAGAAGAAGATGATAAGTAATCATATTAGTTATAAAGAAGCAACACTTTCTTATACAGCAAAAAGAAAAGGTATAAATAATATACCTAACGAGTATGAAAAGACTAATATGCAAGTTGTTGCAGAAAATATATTTGAGCCACTGCGTAAATTTGTGGGTGGCCCTATAAAAATTAATTCATTTTTTCGTTCGGTTGAGCTTAATAAAGCA
>VMHT01039076.1_pt1 | contig 18470 bp, 26 predicted proteins | sample 4693611 | NCBI WGS metagenome assembly VMHT01 (sample SAMN12280063, study PRJNA550983) | marine metagenome | isolation source: seawater sampled from same location over 5 years 0.02-0.2 micron viral filtrate | place: USA: collected off the coast of southern California halfway between the port... ...
AATCGTTTTCTTTAAATTCTTCAGGCCATATTCCAAAATCTAATAATATTTTTTCCCCATTATTTGGATGTAAAGGAGGTTCGATCCTTGTAGCACACACTACAGTTTTTTCTTTTAAATGATTAAATGCTTTTAAATCAGCATCTTTACCTAACATCATATCGGCGTGGAATATCATAAAGATATCAGTAGTAGATTTTTCAATACAGTAATCATAAGCTCTTCCTATACCATATAATTCTTTCCCTAATTTAGGATTTATGTAATAAGTTAAATTATATTCATCTTTTACTTGTTCTAACCATTCAACTGTACCATCTTCATCTGAATCAACAAATATTATAATATCATGATCATTCCTATAAGCATTATTTCTGATTGAGGGGATGCAAGTTTTTAAATAACGTAAATTTGATTTACTTGGTATACAAAATGTTATTTTATCCATAAATCTTTTTTATTTTTATACAATTGTTCAGCAACTTTAAATTGCCATGGTTCGTCTATATCAAATGCTTCTAATTCTTCCATTACAAATAACTTTACATCATCAGGGCCTTTTGTAGACATCCACATTCCTTCCCCAATTATATCCATTCTTGAAGCATATAAACAATGAGCAGCTTCATATACAGGATCTACAAATTTAGTATTCATAACAGGTAAATTTTTCCAGTCTGTTATATTGATTTTATTTTTATCCCAATAATATGTCTTTTTTTCAAACACGGCAAATGCTCCTTCTTTATTTGATTCTATAAATGATTGTATAAAATTATCTATAGTTTCTATTTTGAGTAAAGGATTACAAGCACTAACTATTATTACATATTTAAAAGGTAACTTATTATACCATTCAAAAAAATCTTGTATTTTTTCTCCTTCGGAAATTGATGATTTTTCTGATCTAGAAAAAATATTAATTGAGTGTTTATTAGCTATATCTTTAAGTTCATTTTCATAAGCCGAAAGGTATATATTTTGGTTTGGAATATTTGAATAGGTTAATTTAGTAAGAAGAATATCAAGTAAAGTAGACCCATTAAATGGTTTTATCATTTTTTTAGGGATTCTTTGTGATCCCAATCTGGCATTAACTATAATGCAAATATCATTTATATTTTTCATTTAATCTTAGAATATATTAAAGAATCTATGAATTTTCCTTTATAAAAACAATGATCTCTTAAAACAGCATCTTTTTTGTAATCTTTAGAAACAAATAAATTTATTTTCTTTTTATCTATCTCATAGATTTCAGCATATATTTTATGTAAATTTAAATAGTTAAACCCATAGTCTTCTATTATATCAAATACTTTAGGAGCATAAACATCATCAATCCAATCATGTTCATATATGGCTAAATGAAGGTCAGCATTTTTATTTACCCAATCTATATAAGTTAACCCTGTTATTCCTATAGGTTTTTTAAGATTATTTTCTATAAGGAAAAATTCAAACCTATTATCTAAAATCATTGACTCATACCATTTATTAATATGCCCTATACTAAGTTCTCTATACTCACGAACAAAACCTTGAATTGAAGAAAGATTCCTCCATTTTTGGATTTGAGGTAAATGGTGGGGTTCAATAGGGTTTAAAGATAATAAATTAGAATTGTTACAAATCATTGAATTTTAAATAATCATTAATATTAATATCTCGGGTAAGAGTTTTTCCAACAGGGTTAATATGAATAGGAAGGGAATCTTGTGGGCATGGTCGGATATAACATATATCACTTTCAGTAATAATACTTCCTTTTTTTAAATTATTTTTTAACATTATAGAGCGACGTTGTAATATTACTGTTTCTTTTTCATTGTCTTCTACTTTTTTTATACTTAAACCTAAAGCAGCTTCTAATCTACGGGTACGGTCAACCATGTTTTTCCAAGTGGTTGGATTCATTGAAAATAAGTGATCAGGCCCTATTCTAGAATTATCATCTGTAAAATGTTTTTCAATATATCGAGCACCTAATGCTACAGCTCCTAATACTGTTTCATCACCAAATGTATGATCACTTAATCCTAACTCAACATTTGGATACATTACAGAATAAGTTTTCAAAACATTTAAATTAATATACTTGTAATTTTCATTTTCTGCTGTATAATTAGTATTACATTGCATTAAAACTATGGGAATATTGTAATTAGATAAAACACCCATTGCTCTTTGTACTTCCTCAATATTAGAAGCACCTGTAGCTATCAACACTTTTTTGCCCTTAGACGCTACTTTTTTTAACATTTGTAACCAGGTAATATCACCAGATCCTATTTTATATAATGAAACATACTTATCTAATTCATCAACATAATCTAAATCATAGGGTGTTGTAAAAAAATCAATACCAATTTCATCACAGTACTGTTTTAAAATAGGAGTCCAATCAAGGGGAACAGAAGCATCTTGGTATACTTCATATACTGATTTTTTCCATTTATGTTGGTGAGATTGTTTATTTCCTAACTTTTTAAACCCACTATTACTAACAATAGTTTCAGCTTTAAAGTGTTGAAATTTAGCAGCATCTGCTCCTGATGTTTTTGCTAAATAGCATAATTGTTTAGCTCTTTCTAAACTACCATCATGGTTAGCTGAAATATCAGCTATAAAATATGTCTTCATAGGGTATTTTATAATTAAAAGTCAAATTGGACTCTTCGTTAACTGTTAGATTTTGTTTAGAATCTATCTCTATAGGAGTAATTAAAGATGTATCATAGCCTACACTCTCTGCTAATTTACATAAAAAAGTATACTTAGATATAGAATCTTGACTACATACATTTACTATTCCAGTATTAGTAGGATTCGTACTAATAAACTTAGCTAATTGAGATACATGAACTGGGTTAAAATAAGAATTAGTATAACCGTTTATTTTCTTACCTTGACTCAATTCTTTCAACGCCCAAGCAGATAGTCCTCCTTTACCCACAATATTAGTTCTAATAACCAAATCAGAAGTTCTACTTAAAGTTACACTCTCACCCTTAAGTTTTGATTGAAAATATACTCCTTCTGTGTCCCTTCCTTGAGCAGAAACATATATTAATTTATCACATTTAGTTTGAAGATGACTAACTATGTCCGAATGCAGATGGTATGCAGCGGCGGGATACTGTTCATTTATTTGCATGTTAGTAAAGGCAGCAGTATGAATAATAATATCATAATAGTCTAGAAACTGGGTTACGTCTTTGATTTCAGGATATGAAAGATCTAAATCTTTTCTCCCATTAAGGTAGTCAGCATTGGGTAAAAGTTTTTTCATTGCTGTCCCCAACATACCGGTTCCACCTGTAACTAAAATTTTTAACATTTTAAACCCTTATTAATTAATTCTATTAATTCATCTATATTTTCTTTAACCCATAATTTAGAGTTAAAATGGGGACCTTTGTATTTATCCCAATTTTGATATGATTTATTAGTATATTGGGGTCTGATTTGTAAAAGATTTATATTAGGTACTTGGTATGTAAAAGGTAGTTCTGTTTCTGCTAACATATCTTCATGCAATTTTTCTCCTGGTCTTAATCCTATAACTTTAGTAGTTGCTTTTTTATTTGTAATATATTCTAGAGCTTTAATACAAATAGGTAAAGTATAAGAATTAATTTGAGGAACAAATACTTCTCCCCCTGTAGCATTTTCTAATGTCCCTAATACTGTATCTACTGCATCATCTAAAGTAAACAAAAAACGAGTCATTTCTTCAGATGTTACTCTTATAGTTTTATTTTGTTTAATCCAATCTATAAATAGTGGAACAAATGAACCCCGTGATGCAATTACATTTCCATATCTTACAGATGAAAAGATTGTACTAGTAGAATAATAATCATAATTTGTAAAGATACGTTCAGCAATAAATTTACTTGAACCATAAACATTTACAGGTTGACATGCTTTATCTGTTGAAACAAGAATACATTTTTTAACATTATTTTTTAATGAAGCTTTTGCTACATTTTCAGACCCATCAATATTAGTTTTAACACACTCATCAGGGTGAAATTCCATATCATCGATTCTTTTTAGAGCAGCAGTATGAATTACATAGTCGGGAGAATGACGTTGGAATGTTACATCTAATTTGTTGTAATCTCTAATGTCTCCTATTACCCTAATAATATCAGGATTATTACCAAACAATAAAGCTTGTTTACCCTCATCTCGACTATAGACAATAATTTTATTATTGATTTTTAGCTTTTTAATAAGAGCCTTACCTAAAGATCCCGTTCCCCCTGTAATTAATATAGTTTTATTTTTCATGGTTTAATATGTAATCAATTATGCGATTTGATGCCTGTTTATCATTAAATTCATCATATAGTTTTAATATATCTTCTCTAGAAGATACTAAATCTTTTAGGCTTTTCCAAACTATTTTATTATTTTCTAATTTAGGTAATATTTTTTCTTTTAAAGTTAAATTTTTAAATTCTTCTATATTAATGTTAAATGACCTTAACCATAAATCTAATAATTCTTCATGACCTCCAGAATTATTTAATATATCAAAATTAGATTCTAAGTTTTCATGTGAACCTATTTCTTTTGAATATTCATAAATTTCTTTTTTTAAATAAAAAGAAGAATACATTACTGAACTAAGACACCCCACATGAATATCACATAAATTATACATTCCCCAAATATGTGTTTCTTCTAAAATGGGTATTACTCCTTCCATAAAAAACTTAGGAAAATAATCTTTATGGAATAAAGGATCAAAAGGTTCCCCAGGATATGGTTTAATAAAGTATTGATATTCAGGATGATTATTTTTAAATTCTTTAAACTTTTCAAACAATTTATGTCTATATTTATTTTGGAGGGTAAAAAATAGGACTTGTTTTTTATTAGGATCAATTTTGTAATAATCTTTTAAATGTTGAAGATCTTGCTTTTTAACATCTAAATTAACATCATGTTTTGGGTTGCCTACCACTACTGTATTTCCCTTAAAACCTAATATTTTACGTTGAGATTTAATAAAATTACTATGGTCAAAAAATACATCTATTTCATTTATAAAACGATTTTTAGATTCGGATTCTAAAAAACCCGTAATACTATTAATCATAGCTGAATTGGGTTCAACTAAACCTATTTTAGAATTAAATTTATGTTTAAATTCTCTAATTATAGACGTTTCAGGGTCCCACCTTTCTCTACTTACAATTAACCAATCTGGTTTAAAGGGTAAATTAACTCCTAAAGTTTCTGAAAAAGTAGGGTTTGTTTCGTTACAATTAGTTAATATTTGAAACCTATTTTTATGATAGGTAGGATATTTTAATTTTGTATCCTGGCAAATCATAGCAAATATATTTAAATTATTATTTGATGCTACTGTTATAATATTATTTAAATAACTTAAATGTTTTGCGTCCGCAGCAAATATTACTATGTTTATTTTAGATTGTTTCATTTAAAATTTCCACTATTTTTTTCATCAATTTTATAATCATAACCAAAATTAGAACGGGGTAAATCTTTGCCTTGTTTATAATAATTTACAATAACATGCCTATCTCCACTAGAAGAAATATTAGTCCCACAATGAATCCCCCAAGTATCAAATAAAATTACATCACCTTTATTTCCAATTACTTTTACCCAATTATTAATTCTTTCTTGACCTAATTCTTCTAATGAAAAATTAGTGGGATGAGTAGATTTATTTTCAGGTTTGTTAAGATATTTAGGTCCGGGGTTTCCTTTTTGTTTTAATTCTCTTAAAGTTTTATCTTTATGAGTTTCTAGAATATAAGAAGTAGGACCATCATCTAATGTAACATTATCTAAATATAAAAATGCTTTGAAAGTGTTTGTTTTAAAAGAATCAAGATGAGGTCCCCTAGTTAAATCATTAGGAATATTATTTCTATCATATATTTGAACATGGACTGAGTAAGGAGATTCTTCTTTACTCATATAAGATTCACATATAGATTGGATAAATTTATCATTTTTAAAATCTGCCATTTCATTACTGAAACAGTCAACATGGTATACTCTTTTATCTTGTCCTCTACCTTTGGGGTGAATATTCTTACCATCAAATCTTCTATAAGACCCATCTTCAAAATCTATATCTTCTTTAACCTCAACTCTTTCAATGCACTTTTCCTTTGTATTATCACAAATTTTATCTGTTACATAATTAGGTAATATACACATTCCATATTTTTGCAATATACTTAATATATCTTTTTTATTATGATTAATACAAGTAATTTTTTTTAAAAGTTGATTATTATTATCTATATTCATATGTTTATCCATTTTTTTAATTGTTCATAAATGCTATTAGGGTGGAAGTCTCCATTTTTATCTATACCATTACTACTCCATACATCATTCCATAAATGGATAGAATAAGTATCAGGTGTAATTTGGAATGTAGGATTAGGGTTAAAAAATTCATTAGCTTCCCACCAATTAACGGGCATGAAAATTTTATAATCTTTAACATATTTTTGGAGGCTATATTTTTTAATAGTATTTCTAACTAAAGAAGGACCTATATCTCCCCATCTAATATTATTTTTATCTTCAAACGAATCACAATATTCTACACAATATTTTACAGCATCACAATTTTTAGGAAATTTTTGTATTCCTGAAGTTGCTTCTTGCTCTCCCCTATGTGTGTTTTCTGATGCAAATACATAGGGGTCTTTAAAATCAAATGGACGTATACAAACTATATCAGTATCAACCCAATACCCCCCAGTTTCCTGCATCATTTTAAATCTAAAATAATCTGAAAATGCCCCTAAGGAACCAGGCCTACCATTACTACCAGGAGCATAAAAAATATCTTTTTCGGGTACTATTTTATTAGCATCTTCAAGAATTACTCCTTCTGGTATGTTTTCTATATCGTTATAAACATGCAAATGGTATGGGTGACCATTTAATATAAAAGACTTAATTGAAAGAATTTCTAAATTAGATAATTTATCTCCAACCCATAAACTTCCTATTTTTTCTAAATTCTTTTTCATTTATAATGTATTATAATATTCGTTTTGTTTTTCTTGTCTGTCAATACCTTTAGGGTGGTATAAAGCTAATTCTTCTTGAGATGGTAAAGGAGCATAATGTAAAAAACCTTCTAGTTTTTCATGTACTTTATTTACCCATTTAATTTCTGGTTTATTTTTCCAAATACGCCATTGATAATCAGGCCAATTTACCCAACCTTTACCATTAACATTCCACCCCCATTTTTGTATATGCTTATCAGTTAACCCTTTAACTGTATTCACTCTAGGAACTAAATACACTTCATTTTCAGGATTATTTTGTAGTATATTTGGGAGATTTTCAATTAAAGCTTCGTTTGGGAATTCATCTGCATCGATTTGAAAAATATAATCTCCACTACATAGGGATGTAAGTTGGTTTTTCCAATCAGCAAAATGATCTTTAAACGACTTAGGGTAAGCCCTAATCCAATCCTCCTTCTGTAGATCTACTAAATAGTTCCAAACTTGTGATGTACCGGCTTTTTTATCAAAGAGTACTACTATCTCGTCTTCTTCTCTACTGTAAGCAAAAAGAGTAGATATTAATTTTTGAATCTCCTCATATTCATTACAAACTGTTATTGCATAACTTATTTTCATAAACTATTTATATAATCATTTAATCTATCTTTAGGCTCCCAACCTAATCTTTCTACTGTATCATTATTTTCTCTAAGAGTAACTCTATAATTACCAGATTGTTCGGGGATAAATTTTGCTTCGATATGTGGGTACCTTTCTAAAAACATTTTATATAACTCATTTACTGAATAGTTTATTCCTGTTCCCAATTCCCATGCATCTTTATTTTTTTCGTTAGACATACCAACTTTATATAAAGCATCTACAATATCAATTACATGAGTAAAATCTCTTCTTTGTTCTCCATCTCCTACTATTGTAATTTTTCTTCCATCTCTAACTTGTCTTCTAAATATACCAACTACAGCAGCCCAATCTCCTTCAACTACTTCACCAGGACCATATACATTATAAAACCTACAAATCTCTGCGTCAACATTATAAGTTTTTTTATATAATTTAAAAACCTCTTCACCTAAGTATTTATACATAGCATATGGTGATATAGTTGGATCATGATGTTTAGATGAGGAACCAGCATAAACAATTTTAACATTATTGTACTTAGCCCACTCTGCAACTGCTTCACAACCTCTTACATTCACTCTAAAAGTTTCTTTTGGGTTTTCAAATGAGGGTTGAATTCTACTTAATGCCGCCAAATGATATACTAAATCAAAGTCTTTTCCTTCAATATTTTCAATGGTTTCAATATCAGCATTTATATAATTGCACCCCAATTGATGATTACTTTTAAATCCACTATCATAATTATCTAAAGAATGAACTTCATGTTCTTCTAACAATAATCTTTTTATTAAATTAGAGCCAATAAATCCCGCTCCTCCTGTTACTAGTATTTTCATATTATTTTTATATTATTCTGGTAGAACCCCTATATATGAAAGAGCGTCTATATAATCACGTTCTTTAAATGATTTTATTGTTGACATATCCATCTTATGTGTTTGACCCTTTACTTTGGCTTTATCATTTTCTCCCAAAGGTATAGCTTTTACGGCAGACCAAGCCCATTCTTTTGCGTTAGTCCCTCCAGCAAACACCATTCCTTTATCTTGTATATTAATTGTATTTGGGATCCAAATTAATTTTGTTTCAGGGTCTTCCCAAGCTATGTCTTTATATATTTCAGGTAAAGTACTAATTTGTTCATTATAAAATTCTGAATCTTTTTTCATTAATGTGTTAGTCCAAAACCCACAGGATAAACTAAGGAAATTAGTTATATCCTTATTTATTTCGGTTTTATAACAAAGATCTCCTCCTGATTTAGGACAATCTATTATTGTATCTGAGTTCATTTAATTTATTTTTTTAAGTTTTGGTAGATCTAATTTTATTTGTGTAGGTAATTCAGGGATATTTTTATCTAAAATATTTCCTACTAAATCTTTCATTTTATCCCAGCTAAAATTAGTTTTAACATAATGTCTTTGTTTTTTAGATCTTTTTAAATATTGTTTATAATTTTTATAAACTTGTTTTAAAGCACTAATACCTTGCTTTTGATTTACTTGAAACCATTGTGATTCCTTAATTAACCAATTATTAGCAGCTGATGGGTGTACATTTTCTAAAACCCCAGATAGTAGCACGTTATATTCAGAGTGTAAAAAGTCAATATGACCACTCCATCCTGATGCTATTATTGGTTTTCCAGTTAATCCAAATTCTAATAAAGGACGACCAAATCCTTCTCCTTTAGTAAAACTAACCATTGCTTTAATTTTAGAATGGTTATATAATTCATTTATTTCTGAGTCATCAAATTCACCGTTTAATAAATAAATGTTAGGTAATCTAGCATCCCCATAACTATCTCTTATAGCTTTAATTTTATCTAAAATAGCATCTCTACTTAAATAAGAAGCAACCCCAGTAGATGCCTTAAGTATAAGGGCTGGTTTTTTACCTACTTTATGTCTAAAAGCATCATAAAAAGACTTAACTAATACTCCTACATTCTTTCTATCATGCCCAAACTCACCTTGCATCCAATGACCAACAAATAAATAACAAAATTCTTCTTTAATATCTTTTAAGTTAATGCTTTTTATTTCTGATTGTTTAATTGGTTTATATGTTGTTAGATCTGCTCCTTCAAATACAACTTCAATAGGTTTATTTAATTTTACTTGTTTTATTACTTGTCCTGTTCTTTTATCTTGTTGATCATAAACCATCTTTTCAAATGTATCTTTAGCAAATTTAGAAGAGACCCAATTTATATCCATTCTATTTAACCCTTCAACCCATTCAGGTTTACAAGCAGTAGATTCAATCCCCGCTGTTATACCAATATTATATTTTCCTACAGGCATAAATTCATTTGGGATAGTAATTTGAGCCCATATTTCAGGTTTAAATTGTTGCCAATTTTGGGGAGCAGTATATTTTAATAAAAATTCCCATTCAGGGTGATCTTTGCAAAAACCCCATGAAGTTTCTCCCCATTTTTGAGGTAAAAGTTGAACTTCATATTTATCTAATTCTATTATAGCTTTAACTATATCACGACTGCGTGCTCCATAACCTGAGTAAGTATCAAATGGGCAACTTATTACAAAACGTTGTTTACTCATTAATATATAATTTTATGATTTAAAAATTTACCTTTATAATTATTAGTATTGATTACTTCGTATTTTTCTCTTGGTTTCCAAGTATTAAATAATGTATCTAAAGCTTCAATAACTCTTTCTGCTTGATGTTGGGAATTAAATCCTGCTTCTTTACTTAAAGCCCATTCTCTTCCTTTTAATCCTTTTCGTTTTAATTCTTTTCTTCCTAAATTATAACATTCTTTTATTCTTTCCATAGCATCTTCCCACTTACATCTATCATCATAGATATAAGGTGTTGGAGGAGAACCCTGAATAGATCTTGAGGTTGGATAAACGGGAAAGGCCCATTCACCATGTTCTTTATAAGTCCCTCTATGATTAGAGGGTATATCAGCACTTGGGGTAAACCATTCTCCATTTTCATCTACAAATCTCATTTGATCTTGCATCCCACCTGTTACATTAGCTATAATTGGGGTACCAGCTAACATTGCTTCAGTATTTGCTAATCCCCAACCCTCATTAGAAGTAAGTAAAATATGAGCATCTGCCATATTGTATAACCAATTTAATTGTTGTTCTGATAATCTTTGGTCAATAAAAATTACATTATTTTTATAATTTTCACCAAAAAGATATTCTTTCACTTTAGGTAAATCAGTTCCAGCATCTGTTACTTTTTCTGTTTTCAGAATCATATAACATTCTTTAGCTTCTTCTTTAGGTAAGGAGTCTAAAAACCCTCTAAAAGCCATCATTGCGTCTGGGATTTGTTTACGTCTGATGTTTCTTGAGTTGAAAAATAAAGTAAATTTGGGATTTTTAACCCCAAATAAAGATGATTTAAAATTAGTATAATCTAAATCATTATCTTCAATAGGAAAGAAATTAGTAATATCTTTCCCATGGGGTACATATCTAAATATTTTATTCTTTTCATATCCTTTTAATACTAATTTATTAATATTAACAGTTTGTTTAGATATACCCATCAATAAATCACATGCTTCATAGTAAGGCCTATTATACATTGGAGCTGGATAGTCGTCCCAAATATTTAAATAAGAAATAGGAATATTTTTTCTAATTTCTTGTTCCATGTTCCAAATATTCATAAAATACCTTGGATCTGTAAATAAAAATAAGGCATCTGGTTTTTCTGCTTTTATTATTTCTCTTACTATTTGAGTACTTCCATAACCATCTGCAGGATATAAAGTTATAGACGAATCACTTAACCCTGTTAATTCATTAGTACTTTCAGATAAATCTAATTTTTTACCTTTTTCTGGGTGGTTAATAGACCCAGCTATTTGACACCAATTAAAATGGTGAGCTGTATGAGTAACTATTTCTTTAGCAACTGTTGCTACTCCTGAATGTACTCTAATGTCGTCACATATTAGAAGTATTTTTTTCCTTTTATCCTTAGGGATATATTTAAAGTCTTTATTCATTGTCCTTTAGTTCGAGATTAATTTGATTAGTAATTTGTTTACGAAAATCTTCATCTGTAAGATACAAAAATAGAGCCCGGTCGGCAAGTTTTTGAAAAGAAAATTTACGTTTTACACATTCAATCTTAAAATTCTCGAATAAATCGCTTTTGACTTTGACACTCGTTAGTGTCATTGGTTTTTTATTTGTCATAGTCTTTATTATTTAAAACATTTATTATACATATATAAGTATTATTCAAAATGTGCTTTTGCCCCACATAATTCTTTATCTTCTCCATAAGGACAAAACGTACAATTCCATTTAGAGGGTGATTTTGGATAATCTATTTCTTTAATTTTTCCATTTGAACTAAAGCATTCTGCTATGAAATCTTTTACAGCATTACTAGCTCTATTTATTTTTATTTTACCACTAGGTGGTACAAATTGTTGTACTCTATACGCTTGATGGGGTGACATTATTTTTTCATCATCCCAATCTAGTACTTTTCTTTTTACAATTAAAAATTCAATTTCAATCTTATCTAAAGGTATTCCATATTGTTCAGAGAAAAATTTCTTATATAATATTAGTTGAAAATGTTTATCTTCATTCTTTTTATCATACGAATTCCAACCTTTAGTACTTGTTTTAATATCGATTATTTTAAATGTATCTGTTGTTTCACAATATGTTACAACATCTAAATACCCCATATATAATACGTTATTTAACATTTTATTTGGCGCAATTACAATGGGTATTTCACAACCAACTAAATATGTACCTTTTTTACTAAAATATCTACTACGTTTTTTCTTAAACCAATTTAAAATAGCTACACCATCTTCAAAAAATTCTCTCATCTCTTCAGCTGAGGAGAAATGTTCACTATTGTTAGACTTATACTGTGATTGGTACTCAGATATAAATTTATCTTGGAAATACTCTTCTATATCTATTTCTCTATCCGCAGCTGCCGCTGATTTTTCGTACATCATATCTAAATAATGTTGCATTACTTCATGTATAGCCGTTCCAAATACAGTATGAATAGATGAATTGAATCTTTTTATCTTATCCTTGTATTGTAGTTTCCACCTATAGGCACAACTTCTAAAGATAGACATTTGTGAATATGATATATTCTTTTGGTAAGCAAAATTAATTTGCTTAGGGGGATTATTTCTAATCTCCTTTACAATCTTAGGAATTTTTTTAGCCAAACTATTTTTTCCATTTATCTCGGCCTACTAAAAGACCGATTATCCCATAATTAGCAATATCTATAAATGTATCTTGCATACCCTCACCTTCAACAAATGATCTACCATTAATTAATAAATTTTTTAAACGTGAAATTTTGTCAGTTAATCTAATACATAACCCAGTTAGTGAGAATTGTTTATCATCGCTATTATTAACGATATCTCCGCCTAAAGCAATGTTATTTAAACCATAGTCCATATGCTTACGAGCAAACATTTCATACATTTCTTTTTGGATTTTTTTAAACTCCTTAGATAATTCAGGGTATTCTTTTTCGAATACTTGTACACCTAATTTTGTTGATACTCCTCTTTTAGCATCCATAATTTCTCTATCACTCATCATTTCGTAGTATTTAGTTATTGTATCACCCATTTACTTGTACTGGTCTATTAATATTGAAATATGTATCTAATGTTGTAAGTCTATCATCAGCATCAACTAGATTTATAAGTGCTTCTTCAGCATTTTTATAAAAATCTTCTGTTGAATGGTCTCCAATACCAACTGCCTTATTACCCAGTAATTCAAGTGATAATAATGCTTTAGCTTTATCTGCTTCAGCAGATGTTTTTAACATAGTGTATAATTCTTTTGTCATTTTAATAATGGTTTTATTTCTTTTTTACCTAACCCTCTATCCGTTAATATACGACTTATTTCTGGGGTAGCCAATATATTTATATATTCTTTTGCTTCTTTACTAGAACACTTAAAATAATTTTTAATATGATCTATTAAATCTTTATTAGGTTGTTTTACCCTGGATTTAATATACTTATTCCATTTATTATTTTTAGGGATAAATTCTTTGTAAATAGAATATATCATTCTTTTTTCTTGTGGGGGAAAATCTTGTACATAGTTAACAACTTCAATATAATCTGGGTTCATTGATATAAACCTATGAACCATGTAACTATTCCAAACCTCCCAATCTTTATCAGTAAATGACTCAACAGGAGGTTTAGTAGTATTAATTGCTTTTAACCAATCAAAGATATTCTTCAAACTTAGTCCATTAATTCGTCAGCCAATTCTTCTCTAAGTTCTTTTGGAACTGATGATTTAAGAATTTTTTTAGTTGATGGGTCATAAAAAACTGGGATTGGTAATAGAGCATCTTCATCTGTACCCATTACAAATTTAGATACAGTTCTTAATACTACTCCTTGTTGGAAAACTACTCCACCATCAAAGTTTTTAATGGCTGTTGTATTTTTTAAATCAATTGGGGGTTGTTGTACTTGCTGTTGCATAATTATTTATTATTTATTAAGTTTTGAATTAACGACATTGTATTTATTTCCTTGTCGATTCGGAAATTTGCTTTATATTGATGTTCATTTATTAAAATAGCTGCTGTGCCTTCTTTGTTTTGTAAGTATTCAGATGCACGTTCGTATAATGATTTAAATAACTCATCAAAATCATCTATATTAGCATCAGCTATAATTTGACGTATATCATTATAACAATCTATTTTATTATGTTTAGATCCCTCTGATAAAGCATTAATTACTTTATCTATGTAATTAGATGATACTAATACTGATTGGTCTAAACTAAGATATAAATCATTTGCCCCACCATCTACAGTTGATAATTGTATAGTATTAATACACTTACGTAAATCAGGATAATATTGGTTAACTAAAGGTACTAAATCATTTATTTCGTGTGTGATAGACTCTTCATTGCAAATCCAATTTAAATGTTTAGCAACATCTTTTTTAGTTGGAGGTACAATTTTAAGTACTTGACACCTAGATTGTAATGGGTCAATAATACGTTCTACAAAATTACAAGTCATAATAAATCTTGTAGTACGTGAAAATGTTTCAATTATGTTTCGGAGTGATGCTTGGGCTTGAATCGTAAGAAAATCTGCTTCGTCCAAAATAACTACTTTAAGTGGTTTAAATGAAGCAACAGATGCAAAACTAGAAACTTTATCCCTAATAGTTTCAATACCACGTTCATCGGAAGCATTAATATATAGATGATCACAATCTAGACTATTAACAATAATTTTTGCTAACGTTGTTTTACCAGTTCCTGCAGGACCATAAAATATGAAATTTTGTATATCATTTTGGTTTAAATACGCAGATATAGACTTTTTTATATTTTCATTCCCAACATAGTTATTTAATGTTTTAGGTCTGTATTTTTCTACTAATAAACTATTCTCCGTATTCGCCATATATTGAATATTTCTTTTCTGGTTCAGGAATTACTTCTGTTTCTTTAGAATCAATTGCATATAAATTGCTTTTTAATGGTTCTAATCTATAACTACCTTTAAAACCTGTCTTAACCATATACGCTTCTAAAGTATCAGTTAAAGTTTTATGTACAGGACCATCTGGTTCATTTGCAACTAATCTCCATTTATCGCCCGGAGGAACTCTCCGAGCGATTAGGATATTTTTTTCTTCTATTTGTGTAGCCATAATATACGAAACTATTTCGACTCAGCCACAGATGCCTTTTTATAATCTGTGATTACTCTTTTAATAGCTTGTGCTGCTTTTCTAGCTCGTGCTTGACTTGCCTTAGTAGTTCCATCGTTTTCTGCTGCTAAGATATTGAAATTTGTTTCAATAATCTCAAAAATTTCTTGTTTTGTCATTTTTTTATTATTTATTAATTATTAATTATTACATCATACCCATCATTGGGTCAATTTGTTGTTGAGTTGATTCTTCACTTGGTTCATCTACTACAGTACATTCTGTTAACAACACTGTACCAGCTACTGATGCCGCATTTTGTAAAGCTGTTCTAGCTACTTTAGTAGGGTCAATAATACCTTCTTCTTTCATATTAACTATTTCTTCAGTTTTAATATTAAACCCGGCCCAAGTATCATTACCTGAATTAACTAAATTATCTGCTAAAATTTGCCCTTTAATATTATCAAACCCAGCATTAACTAAGATTTGATTAAATGGTTTAGCACAAGCTTCTATTACAATTTGAGCCCCTGTTGTTTTAGCTTCTAGACCTGAAGAGGCATATAATAATGCTGTTCCTCCTCCAGGTACTATACCTTCTTCAATAGCAGCTTTTGTTGCATGTAGTGCATCATCAACTCTATCTTTTTTCTCCTTCATTTCGGTTTCAGTATTCCCACCTACATGAATTATCGCTACTCCTCCTGTGAATTTCGCGAGTCTTTCTTGAAGTTTTTCGATTTCGAACGGCGTTGTTGCTTTATTGATTTGTTGTTGTAACTCTTCAATACGTGCTTCAATTGGTTCAATTCCTCCTTTTCCATCTACAATTGTTGTTTGTTCTTTTTCTATTGTTACAGTACGAGCTTCACCAAACCACTCCCAAGAGAATTTGTCAAGCTTCATTCCTTTTTGTTTATCAAATACTACCCCACCAGTAGTGATAGCAATATCTTCTAATACTAATTTACGTCTATCACCAAAATCAGGTGCTTTAACCGCACATACTTTCATTGTACCTCTCATTTTATTAACAATAAGAGTAGCTAAAGCTTCATTATCAATATCTTCTGCTATAATTAATAATGATTTTGCTTGTGCTGATACTGCTTCTAATACAGGTAATAATTCTTTAACTTGGGTTAATTTTTGATCCGCAATAAGGATTAGAGGGTTATCTAATGTGGCAGTCATATTACTATTATTAGTAACAAAATAAGGAGACTTATATCCTCTTTCAAACTGTAACCCTTCAACAGTTTCTAAGTAAGTTTCTCCTGTACGAGATTCTTCAATATGGACAACACCTTCTAATCCTACTTTTTCTATTGCGGTTGAAATTAATTTTCCAGTTTCAGGGTCATTATTAGCAGAAATTGTTGCAATCTGTTCTAATTGTTCTTCACCTGAAATGTCTTCTGATATATTATTTCTAAGATTATTAACTACTTCTTCAACAGTTGAGTCAATATCTCTTTTAATTTGTACTGCATTTTCGTTATTGTTTAAAGCATTCAATCCAGCTTTAACCATTTCTCGGGCTAATAAAGTAGATGTTGTTGTACCATCACCCGCTTTTTCTGCAGTTTTAATAGCTGCTTGTTTTACTAATTGAACTCCTAATTCTTGGTTAGGGTCTGATAGTGAAATTGATTTTGCTACTGTAACCCCATCTTTTGTTGATTGAGGTACTCCTTGGGGGTTTGAGATTACTACATTTCGACCATTTGGTCCTAATGTTGATACCACAGCATCTGCTAGTATATCAATTCCTTTTACTAAATTGGTTCTTGCATCTGAACCTAATATAACTTGTTTACTCATTAGATATATCTTTTAATTGGTTAATTTCTTCTTCAGTAACTTTAGTAGTTGCTATTGCTTCCTCAATTGCAACTTGTGCTTTAAGTTTAGCCAAAACCTGATTTTCTGGTCCCACATAGTACTCTTCTCCATTATATGGAAGTTTTGTAAATCCCATAGTAGGTAAAACTACTCTATCTCCTACTTTTAAATTAGTAGGAATAAAATTACCAGAAATTGTTGGTTTTCCTGGGCCTACTGCTACTACAGTACCCATTTCATTTTTTTCTTTACCTAAGTCAGGTACAATAATATTACCATAAGTAGTTTCTTCTACTTCTATGGGTTTTACGATAACAGCATCAAACAGCGCTTCTAATTCCATCAGTATAATTTTTTATTTGGTTTTTGATTGATTTATAATTTTCTAAAAATTTATTTAAATTATTAAAATCCGTTTTTGAAGATTTTAATTCTGCAATTTTAGCTATTGCTTGTTCAAATAAGGGATAATAATAAAGTGATTTTTCATAAGTTTTACTTTTACCTTTAGATCTAAAATGGTCCGAATCCGACTTAACCATTTCTTTTACAGCATAACTGTACTCATCTTTAGTTATAAAGAAGGGTTCTAATAAAGGATCTGTAATAGTCTGTATTGACTTTCGTTTTTTGGTCATATAACTTTTATTTTTATGTGTAACGTGAATATACGAACAATATTGCGCTAGGACACGCTTTTTTAATATAACTTTTACTTAATTTTAATTGTTTTTGGCTTTTTAGATTCGGCAATTGGAATAAAAATATGAAGTAAGCCATCCTTCATTTCAGCTGATAAGCTTTCAAGTTCAAATTTAGCTGCTACTTTATAACCTAAGTTAAAAGATCGTTTAGCTAATCCCTTATAGATATAGCCAGAATAATCTTCTTCTTCTTTTGGTTTATCATAGATAATTTTTAAAAGATCCCCATCTATTTCTAGTTGAATGTCTTTTTTAGTTAGACCAGTACAGGCAATCTCAAAGTGAAGCCCTTCTTCGTCGTAAAAAATATCTAGTGGGTGAGGTTGTTTGTTGTCAAACGTTGTTGGTTGAAAAGATCCGTCTGCTTTAAAAAAGTTACGGAATAGTAAGTCGAACGGTGTACGTTCATTGAATAATGTACTCATATCATTTAGTTTTGTGAGGCCGTAGCTCTCGGTTAATTTAATTTAAACATAACAGCGTGTCCTAAACTCCAATATTATGTTCTATTATACATAT